>Ga0213879_10000001_pt1 | contig 258893 bp, 242 predicted proteins | sample VelepicoBEBS_R03_FD_161046 | JGI IMG/M metagenome (GOLD analysis project Ga0213879, IMG submission 161046) | Vellozia epidendroides bulk soil microbial communities from rupestrian grasslands, the National Park of Serra do Cipo, Brazil - BS_R03 | ecosystem: Environmental > Terrestrial > Soil >...
GAGGCCGACGACACGACGATCATGCCCGAAGATCTCCGGGATGAGATCGGCGCGGACGGTCGTGCGCGCGAAAACACCTCGTACTGGCTGAACCATATCTTCAATCGTCAGTATTTCGAAATTCCCGACGAGATCGGTTTCCGGGTGCGCATTGAGCCCGACGGCAAGGGCGGGCTCACCGTTCGGCGCATCCGCGGAACCAAAGAGTTCCTGATGCGATTCGGCGCGATGTCTGGCACCGTGCGCATTACCGGTGCCGACGTTCATTGGTGGGTGCTCGGCGAGGGTGACGACCCGGTCGAACCGACGGTCATTAACCGCGAGACCGGCCGACCGATGACGAACGCGGAAAAGCGCAAGCGCCGTCGCTACCACTTCCCGTGGCTCACCGGGACGAAAAATCACGCCATCGTTTCAGCCATCCACCAGGGCGAGCAGTTCGATCTCGCGACGAAGGTCGACGCGGCGCACATGCTGCAGCGCTTCGGCATCTTCGCCGGCCAGGAGAACGTCTGTCTCGTCGTCGAGCCGGATCCGACCCTCGACGTGCGGTCCAATATGAACCGCACGTCGCTGCGTATGAACAAGCGCCACCTCCCGTGGCACGCGTGGGCCGACGAATTCGCTCAGGTTTATCCGGACCAGGCGCCGGAACTCGACCAATACATCCGCAGCAAGCTCGGCAGTACCGACTTCGACACGGAACTCGACAAGATCATCGCCGAGATGAAGGACGATTTCTCGGTGCCGCAGATGGTGGTCGGCACGAAGCGTAAAAAGTCGACGTCAGGAATGAACGGATCCGAGGGTGGCGGGGCGGGACGTAACTCGCCCGACCCCGATGCCCCTCGTAAGCCGCGAAAGACGCCGGACCCGAACCGTGAGATCAAGCGTCGTTCGTCCCCGCAGACGCGACGCACGACGCGCGTTGTGACGAACGGAACGATGCGCGGCAAGATGCAGCGCCAGCCCGAGAAACGGCCGGCTATCAAGCTGCTGACGGAAGAGGAACACAACTTCGCATTCCGTGGGCGCGCTGCCGAATACGCTCGTGTCGCGACGCCGCAGTATCCGAGCGGCATCATCTACGTCAACCGCGACTTCGACGTTATGGAGCATCTCATTGCGGAAACGTTGTCGAACACATTTTCGTCGGAGGAAGTCCAGGAACAGGCCGAGCCGAAGGTACGCGAGATCGTTGAACTCGTCTGCGCGGCTCAGATCCTGTTCACGGTCATGACGTACCGCGCTTCGTTCATGGTTGGGCACGGTAAACTTTGGACCGAGGACGATGCTGAGAAACTTGTTTCGCCTGAGGCGCTCACGGCTATTGTTCTGGCTCGACCTGGCATGCGGGAGCAGATCAAACGGCGCGTGAACTCCGATCAACGCTTGCGGCGCTTGATGATGCGCCAAGAGCGCGACGAACAGCTCGCCGAAAGCGCGTAGACGTCGAGAGGGGACCGCTGGCGCGGCCCCCTCTCTTCGATTCGTTGTGAGCGCCGAGCGCTAATCGTACCGCTCGCTTTAACCCAAGCGCTCCGGGTCACTGCGGCTGCGGCTGATCGCGCACGCCGAGTGACGGTCGGGAGCCCTACAACGCCCGACTTTTGCCGGCGGTTCGCGACACCAGCGAGAGAGGCGATGACGCCTGTTTGTTCGCCTCGTCAGTTCCTGAATCGACGGCCTGCCGCCACGGTCACGACCACATCGAGCCATTAGCCGAGACGTAAGATTGTGCCGCAGCCAAGGTGTCGACTTGGTGTTTGCGCAGTTCCATCGCCAGGATGATTTCAGCGAAGTCTGCGGCAGATTGAAGATCTTCCGCGACAGCACCTTGACGCCGCGAGACCACGGACAGCAGGAGGAGCGATACGAGTCCGCTCAGTCCGCACGAGCTTTCGTGCGTGAGGAATGCCTCGCGCAGGAGTCGTTCGCTCTCGGTCGCGGCCGCTCTAGTCCAATCGATTCCGAGCCGTTGGAACGGCTCGGGTGCCTTGAAAGGTACGACATTTTTCATCGGGCACCGATCCGGCGCTGCCGATCGAGCAGCTCGCTCGCGCGCACGATGCCGATATCGCGCAGTGCGGCGACTTCGCAGCAGAACGTGCGCCGTGGACGGCCGAAGCGCTCGGCATAATGTTCATATCGTACCGGCTCACGGCGGGCGAGCCGTGCCACAAGCCACGCACCACGGGCGATGTGCCGGCGAGCCTGATTCTGCGCGGATGACGCAGGCGGGGTGATCGGCGCGGATGCGCCGAATAGGCGGTGTGTCATTCGGTGGGTCTACTCCATCGGGTGACGGACTCGGTCGGCGCTGCAACGCCGGCCGAGTCACCAAGGTGTTTTCGCGCGTGACGCGCGCTACTATTGTAGCATCTTGACTACGGCTACGCAAGGAAAACCGACGTGCACAACTCATATCGCGATGTACTCGACCGTGTTGTCGAACGCGAGCCGAAGACCACTGTGATCGAATTGAAGAGTGCCTGAGGGCGTGGAACCCGTCAAGCCTAAGCACCTCAACCCGTTTGCCGCTGCATTTCTCGAACGATTGCAGGGTCAATCTCAGGCCGAACAATTCGTGTTGGGCGGCTACTTTGCGCTGAAGCATTACCTCGATTATCGCGAGACCGGGGACGTTGACGCGTGGTGGCGCTCACGCGAGGATCCGCATGCGCTCGCCGCTGCGCGCGAAGCATTTATGCAGACTGCGGCTGAGTTCGGATACTCTGTCCGCGAGCGCACGTGGGGCGAAACGATCTCCTTGGAGGCCTTCGACGGCGGCAACAAGGCCTTCTCGTTCCAGGTCTCGGTTCGCACTGTTGAAATTGATCCCCCGGTGGCGAGTCCTTGGGGCCGCTTCCCGATCGAGACACTGGACGACAACGTCGCCTCCAAAATGATGGCTCTGGTCGCTCGGGGCGCGCCCCGCGACTTCGTTGACATCAAGGAGATCGTCGACTCGGGACTCCTCACGATCGACCGCTGCTGGCAACTATGGAACGCGAAGCGTCCGGGGATCGAGATCGAAGACGCCCGCTTGCGGGTGAAGATGCACTTGGCGACGATCGAGGCACGCCGACCGATCGAGCGCATCCCCGCCGCCGAGCGCCCTGCCGCCGAGCGGCTGCGGGCATGGTATCGGGATGTGTTCACCGCTCGTCGCGACGAGCTCGGACCCGGAGTCGGCGACGTCAAGGACGAAGACCTCCGTCAGTGATCGACCGTACCGTTTATCCCGACGTCGACCATGGCGACGAGTTCGAGGACGACCTCGACCGCGCGGATTACGTCCAGCGCATCTGCGCTGCCGGCGATTTCGGCGTACCGCCCGACCGTGACACCGTGGAACTATTTCGCGGTTGGCGTGAGGTCTTCGACGCCTTCCCGTTCCCGACGTCCCCGACGTACCACGCATTGCGCGATCTCTACGGCTGGCCCGCGGTTCCGATGGAACGTAGTTTCTACCCGGCGCGCTGGGAGACGCTGGACGCGCTCGAAGGGCGCGAGGACCCATGTCGGGATCGCGTCTGAAATTCGGAAAGTAAGGCTTCGTTGAGCGTTACGCTTCGAGGGCGCGGATGCGTGACGCGAGGGAGGGGTGTGAGGAGAAGAGCAGCTCGGCCCAGCGCGGCGGTTCCAGCTCGGCGAGGTTCTGCTCGCCGAGGCGCTTGAATGCGCGGATGCCGGCGTCGCGGTGGTTCGTCGCCGCGAGCGCGAAGCGGTCGGCGCGGCGCTCGATCGCGCGAGAGAATGCGTTCGCGAGCGGGAGCAGCGCGAGCTGCGCAAGGGTCGCGTAGAACGCGAGCCGCGCGCCTTGCGCCGGTGAGTCGAGGCCGCGCTTCGTCGTGCGGCGCAGCGCCGCGTCGGCGCCGAGCAGCGTCGCCCCGATCGAAGCGGTCCCGAAGGCGATCGAAAGCCACGGGTCGCGGCGCACGTAGTGGCCCAGCTCGTGGGCGACGACGTACAGCGTCTCGTCGTCGGCGAACTCGCTGACGAGCGTGTCGCCGAGCGCGATCCGCTCGGTGCCGAGGACGCCGGTGACGAACGCGTTCGCCTTCTTCGTCTGGCGGCTCATGTCGAAGCGCAGGATCGCCGCGTTGCCGACGCCGTAGCGCTCGGCGAGCGCGCGGATGCGCTGCTCGAGCTCGCCGCTGACCGGCTCGTACGTGTTGAACAGCGGCATCACGAACGTCGGCGCGATCACGGTCGCGAACGCGAGCAGTGGCGGCGTCGCCGCGATCGCGATCAGCGGCCAGCGCCGCGGAGTGCGCACGACGACCGCGTCGGCCAATGCGACCAGCAGCGCCGTGATCACCGCGGCCACTGCCGTGCCCTTCGCCTGATCGGCGAGCCACCCGCGCGCGCTCTGTTCCGAGGTACCGTAGACGCGTTCGAGGACGTGCCCTTCGACGTACTCCGTGCCGAGGTCGCGCATCGCCTCGATCGCCAGCAGGACCAGCGCGAACGCCGGCGCGCGCAGCGGCCGCGGCAGCGGGCGCAGCGCGCGGTCGAGCGGATCCGCGAGCAGGAACGCGGCCGTCGCGAGCGCCGCGACGGTGCGCGCGCCGCCTGCGAGACCAAGCGCGCGCCGCGCGGCGCCGTAGCGACCCGGATCGCGGTCGGCGCGCGGCGCGTACGGCGTGCGGAGGTCACGCACTGCTTGCGCCGCGCGCACCGCCGCGTAGCCGAGCGTCAGGCCTGTCGCCGCACCGAGTGCAGCCTTGCGAAGCGTCGTCCCGCGAACCACCTCGCGCTTGTACCCAAGGGTTACTCCTTCGTGCGGACCCGGTACGTCAAGGTGACGGCGCCCTCGGCCGGGACCCGCACGGCCCACGTCGCCGTCGATGCAGAACTCTTGCGGTGCGGCAGCGACGACGCGACGATCGTCCAGTCGCCGGGGATCGGCTCGATTACCTGCACGGTCTCCGGCGTCTTTTTCGCGTTGCGCAGGACGATCGCGTACGCCGACTCGTAGACGCTGTGGCCGAGGCTACGGAAGTCGGTCTGTTTCTTGCTCGCGGTCACGTCGAACGAGTCGCCGAGGTGCAGGCGCACCGTTTCGCCCTTCGGCGTGTGGTCGATCTCGTCGGCACCGACGTACTGCGCGGTCCCGGAGTTGTCGCGCTTGTAGACGCGCACGGCGCCCATCGGGAGCGGGATCCCGAGCTGTCCGCCTTCGTTGCGGAAGCTGATGTACGTGCCGATCTTCAGGTGCGTGCCGAGGTCCGCCTCTTCCTCGCTGTAGTACTCCGGAGCGCCGCGCAGCTCGAGCGTCTTGACGACCGGAACGCCCGAGGCCGTGAGCAGCTCGACTTGTTTCGTCTGGTTGTCGGCGACGGTCGTGTGCCGCTGCAGCGTGTAGAGGTGGTACTCGAAGAGCGCCTGCTCGGTCGGGCGCGGGATCGGCGGCGCAGCTTGCGCTGCGGAGCGAACGGCGCCGAGCGCCTTCATCTCCGGCTGCACCACGTTGACGTCGCCGGCGACGAGCTGCACCGCCGCGTCGCGGTACTCGGTGCCGCTCTGGTTCTGCAGCGTGATCAGGCCGCGCAGCTCGACGCGGTCGTCGTTCGGCGACAGCAGTGCGGTGTAGTCGGCTTTCCAGCTCAGCCCGCCGCTCAGATAGGTCAGCTCGACGTCCTGCTCGCCCTCGACGCCGTTGCTGACGTCGGTGACGAGCGTCGGGCGGTCGCGCAGGTTGGACGGCAGCGACGGAAACGAGAGCGTTCCGTTCACCGAGGTTTCGATGCGGTCCGCGTAGCGCAGCACCACGCCGTCGTTGGTCGAGAGGACGCGGGCGCGCTCCGTATGGCGCTGTCCGGTGCGCGGGTCGTAGCTGACCACGTCGACGTCGCGGCCGACGTACTTCTCCAGCAGCTTCTGCGGCGAGAGCAGGTCGTAGTTGAAGTTTTGCTCGAGCACCGCGAGCTTGCCGGGTGCCGTGATGCTCGTCAGCAGCGCCGTCTCGGGTTGGATTTTCGCGCTGACGTCCCGCAGCGCGAGATGCGACTCGCCGCGCGGAAGCGTGAGGTGGCGGCGCTCGCGCACCAGCGCGAGCTCCGAGTTGTAGATCGTGATCCCGACCGCGCGCTGGTCGCCGAGCGAGCTGACGTGTTCGCTTTGATCGGCGAGCGCGGTCGACCCGAGTGCCGCGACGAGAGCGAGAGCAGGGATGAGAGAACGTCGCATGCGAGAACCTCCGTCGACGTGTCGACCTATGTGCTGACCGGGGGCCCGGTGTATTCGTATGTTCCGTCGAACGAAAGCTGGCAAAGGTTCGACGGCATGCTCGTCGACAACGGACGCGTCGTATCGCTGCATCCCGGCGACGCGGGCGCGGGCGTGCGGCGCGTGGATCTCGGCGGCCGCGCGGTCTATCCGGCCTTCGCCGACTGTCACGTCCACCTCACCGACACCGGACTTTTTCTCGGCGAGCGCGATCTTTCGGGCGTCCGCAGCGTTGCCGAGTTCGAACGGCGCATCGCGGCGCTGCCGCGCGGCGCATTCGTCTTGGCCGGCAACTACGACGAGTCGCAGTGGGACGACCGCGGCTCCGCTACCGCCGTGCCCCTCGACGCACACTTCCGGGATGCGGTCGCGATGGCGGTGCGCGTCGACGGACACTCGTGCGTGTTGAACCGCAAAGCGCTTGCGTTCGTCGATCTGCCGCCCGACGTGCCGGGCATCGAGCGCGCTGCGGACGGCGCACCGACGGGCCGGCTTTTTCTTGACGCGAATTGGCGCGCCCAGGCGAAAGTGCTGAGTGCCGTGCCCGAAGCCGAGCGGCGCGCCGCCGACAAACGTGCTACGGAGGTGGCGCTGCGCGAGGGAGCACTGCACCTGCACGTGCAGTTCGTCGGATTGCCGTCTCGAGCAGCGTATGCACACGAGATTGCCGCCCTGCGCGACGCCGGCCCGGCGAAGTGGTATCCGAAGATCTGCGAGCGCGATCCGGCGCTGGCGAAGGAGCTGGGCCTGCCGTACGTCGGCGGCGACGTCTTCCTCGACGGGAGCATCGGGAGCGGAACCGCTGCCGTGAGCGAGCCGTACGCCGACCGCGAAGGCTGCGGTCACCTCATGCACGGCGACGCCGAAGTGGAAGCGTATTTCACAGCGGCGGAAGACCTCGGAATCAGCGCCGGCGTCCACGCGATCGGCGACCGCGCGATCGAGCAATGCCTCGCGACGTGGGAGAAGGTGCTCGGCGGAAAGCCGTCGCCGCGGAACCGCCACTTCATCGAGCACTTCGAGATCGCGACGCCGCAGCAGATCGCGCGCGCCGCCCGGCTCGGCCTTTTTCTCTCGATGCAGCCGCAGTTCGACGCCTACTGGGGCCATCCGGGCGCGATGTACGACGTCCGCCTGGGCGCACGGCGCGCGCGCACGATGAACGCGCTCGGCTCGGCGAAGCGCGCCGGCGCGACGCTGGTGGGCGGAGACGACAGCCCCGTCTGCAAGCTCTCCCCGCTCGACGGCATGCGCGCCGCCGCAAACCACCACAACATCGAGGAACGCCTCAGCATCGAAGACGCGCTGCTGATGTACACCTACGACGCCGCGCGCTTCGGCCATGCCGAGTCGCACACCGGCCGGTTCGCGCCGGGCTACGCAGCCGACTTCGTCATCTTAGAAGGCGATCCGATCGTAAGCTGTTCCTTCGACGGCGTCCGCGTCGCACAAACCTTCGCCGACGGCGAAGCCGTCGGCTGACTCAAGCACCTCGCAGAAAGGAATCCACCGTGGCACAAGATCGCGCCGAACAGATCGCCGAACTCCTCCACCAGGCCGGTGAAGTCCACCACGTCGTCTTCGCGGACACCGACGGCGAGGACGACGACTGGGCGACGTTCTACTCCGACTGGCTCCTCGCGCACTCGCCGCTCCCGAAGCTCCTCCGGCGCGTCCCGGTCCGCAGCCACCTCACGCGCGATCTCGTCGCCTGCGACGAGCGGTATACCGCGGAAAACCCGTCCGACGCGTGGCCGGGCTGGTATGCGCGGAAGCTGATCGAGAACTACGGCTGACGCGTACCGCGCTCAGATCAGCGAGATCGTCTCCGCCGGTTTCGCCGGGCGCTGCGCCATCGCGGCTTGCAGCTTTTCGGCGAGCAGGTCGACGATCGGGTCGTCGATCTCTTCGACGCGGCCGTTGTCGGCGAGCGCGACCAGCTTCGGGTCGATCGGGAGGCGCGCGAGCAGCGGTGCGCCGGCGAGCTCCGCGACCTGGTCGGCGAACGAGGGGCCGAAGACGTCGTAGCGCTTTCCGGTGTCCGGCGCGACGAAGTACGACATGTTCTCGATGACGCCGACGATCGGTTTGCCGAGCTGGTGCACGAGGTTCGCCGCCTTGCGCACGATCATCGTTGCCAGCCGCTGCGGCATCGTCACCAGCACGACACCGTCGATCGCCAGCGACTGCAGCACGGTGAGCGGCGCGTCCGACGTGCCGGGCGGCAAGTCGATCAGCAGGTAGTCGAGATCCGACCACAGCGCCTGCTCGTAGAACTGCCGGATGACACCCGACAGAATCGGTCCGCGCCAGATCATCGCGGTGTCTTCTTTGTCGGTGAGCAGGTTCGAGCTGACGATCTCGATCGCCGAGCGCGAGGTGGCCGGCACCATCAGCGGTTTGGGCTGCTGCCCCGGCGGCGTCGACGGATCGGCTTCGAGCCCGAGCGGTTCGGTGAGCCCGAACAGCCGCGGAATCGACGGGCCGGTGATGTCGGCGTCGAGGATGCCGACTTTCTTGTGCGCGCGCCGCAGGCCGACCGCGAGCAGCGCGGTGGTCAGCGACTTGCCGACCCCGCCCTTGCCAGACATGACGGGCACGACGTACGTGAAGCGCGCGCGCCGGTTGAATTCGCCCGGCGCGCGGCGGCGCGGGGTCTTGTCCTCGTTCATGATCAGCGGGACGCGGCCGGAGAGGCGCGCCTGCGTCAGCGCCGCGACGATCGGCTCGACCCGCAGCCCGTGCGCGTTCGCGCCCTGCTCGATCGTCTCGTACTTGTTGACGCCGCAGCCCGCGCAGTGCAAGCCGAACTCCGTCAGCACGTCCTCCGCGATCGGGAACGCGGCGACGAGCTCGCGGATGTTCGTTTTCGGGGTGATCTCGGTGGAGGCGGCCATGGCGGAGGCTTGCGACCTTTGTCGGGAAAGCGGTACGGCGTACCGGGAACGATTCGGGAATCGCTCGGATATCCCGTTACGGGATCGTTACCTCGTACCAGAGCGAGGGGTCGTCCGGCGAGCTCGCGACGGAACGCGCGTTGGCCGGGAGGTCGAGGTCGGCCTGAACGACGGCGCCGTTTGTTTTGGCCTTCAGCGCGTCGACCAGCGCGGTGAGCGGCATGCGGTTCCAGCGCTTCTGCTGCGCCATCTGCACGTTGACCGGAATCATCGCGAGCTGCAGGCTGTCCATCAGCTCCAGGCCGTGCGCCTTGAGCGTCGCGTTGTGACTTCCGTGATGGCCGACTTTGTAGAAGATCGCGCGCTCGAGCAGGTCCGGCCCGGTGACGTCCTGTCCGCCGACCGACCACTTCGTGTTCTGCCACGAGAGCCAGTTGCCGACTTGCGCGTCGGCTGGGAACAGCAGCACGTCGCCGTTCTGAAGCTGAATCGCCAGCACGAGGCTGGTGTTGTTCGTCGCGTTGTCGAGCTGGAGCGCGAGCGCGGGCGCCGCGTCCAGAAACGCACTGTCGACGCGCCGCCATGCCGGACCGTCGCCGGCCGGGTCGGCGTCGCTCCCGAAGTAGCGCTGCACGAAGAACGGCATCGCCTGCGCGACCGGGAACGGGATCGTCTGCATCGGATCGAACGGCGCGTCCGGATCGACGGTGTCGAGCGCGCCGGCGAAGTGCGAGAGGTCGGCGATCGAGGCGTCGACGCCGTACATCTGCTGCAGCAAGCCGTACGTCTCCGGACTGCTCGCCGCCACTTCCGTCTTCTTCAAGAGCTGCTCGTCGCGCGGCGGGCCGAGGACGAACAGCTGCACCGACGTTCCCGGCGGCTGCACCGGCGGATCGCTCGGCGAGCAGTACCGCGGCGGCTTGGATTTGGCGAGGCCGCGCACGACCTCGAGCGCGTCGCTGGTCGAGCTTCCGCTCGCGACGCCGAAGAACGAGGTCAGGAAATCGCCGACTTGGTCGGCGGTCTCGCCGGCGCCGGCGAGCCGCAGGCGGCTTTCGCTGAGCTGCAGCGCGCGCACGGCGCTGCCGCGCTCCTGCGCGAGCCGTTTCGCTTGCGGATCGTTCGGGTCTTCGGTCCAGGCCAGCCACACCTCGGCGAAGTCGATGCCCGCCAGCTCGTCCGGCGCTTGCACGAAGCCGGAGAGGTGGTCCCAGTGCTCGTGCGTCGCGATCAGCAGGTCGACCTTGCCGCGGCCGTCGGCGCCTTTCGTCGTCTTGGCGACGTCGGCGACGACCGCTCTCATCTTCGCCTGCGCGTCGGGGGTGCCGAGGATGACGCCGCAGTCGATCATGATCGTGTACGGCGCAACTTCCCCGTCGCGCGGCAGCGAAATCAAGAAACAGTCGCCCAGGCCGTGGCGGTACATGCGAACTTTCGCGCGGTAGGCGGCGCTCATCGGCCCACCATCGTTGCGCTCGAACGGTGCAGCATCGCGAACGGTTCCCTGCCGACGTTGCGCGGGTCGTAGTAGTTGTCGTGCAGCGAGGCCTCCTCGCCGTCGCTGAGCGCGGTCGCACCGCCGGCGTCCGGCAACCCCTGCTGCGCACGAAAGCGCGCTTCGCTGTCGACCCGCTTGCGGACGACGTAGCGGACCTCGTTCGCCACCAGGTCGACGATCAGCGTGACGCCGCCGCGGTAGTCGTTGTAACCGGGGCTGCGCCACGTCTGCGTGATCTCGACGATCAGCTGCGTGCGCGTCTGATCGTCCGGGCCGATCCGCCGCGCCGGGCGAACCGAGTGCACCTCGAAGTTGGCGAGGGTCCCCGGGATGCCTTTGACGATCTCGAAATCCTCGCACCCGCCGCGGTAGAGGCACAGCATGTCGAGCTCGTCTTTGCTGACGTCGTCCGACATCAGCCAGCCGTGGAACAGCGCTGCGTTGTGGTTCGAGGTGTCGTATGCTTCACGCCGTTTCGAGTCGAGATCCCAGTTCAGCGTCATCCGCGCAAGAATGTGCTTGAGGTTCTTGAACGGTTGCGGCGGCGGCTCCCACGCCAGGCTGCGCTCGGCGAGGTAGCGCACGCCCTGCGCGAAGATTCCGCGGTCGCGGAACGCCGAGATGAACGCGATGCGGTAGGACCGGTCGTCGTCGGGGACGAGGTCGCGGTCGGCGGTGATCAGCGCGCGCAGGTAGTCCCCGAACGTCGGGTCCACCGGCGGGCAGTAGTCGAGCGCGCGGATGCAGATGTCGAGCCACTGCTTCGCGACCTTGCTCGCCTCTTGCGCGAGCCGCTCGACCAGATCGTGCGGGATGTTCCCCGGCGGCAGCACGCCGGTCCCCGCCGAAGCCAGCCGAAACAGATCGGCGCAGCGGATGCGATAGATGCGCAGGAACGCGTCGAACACCGCGGCGACCAGCACCGAGCCGCGGTCGTGCGGTTCGGTCGCGCTCATGTACTCCTCGCCGGTCGGCTTGTTGGCGATCCAGGTCCCGGTGTCGTCGTAGTGCCCGAGCGCGTCGCGCAGCGCGCCGTGTCCTTTCTCGGCCTGACCGAACTGGTACGCGAGCTCGCTCAGCAGGTTCTCCTGGGTGAGATCGCCGCGCGTCTTCGCGATCTGGTCGCGCAGCGCTTCGGGCAAGGTGAAGTGCTGGAACAGCGCGACGATGTCGGCCATCGCTTCGTGGAACGCCAGCACGTCCGGGTTCGTCTGCTCGCTGTAGCGGCGGTGCAGGCCGTCGAGCAGCGCGTGCGTCGTCTCGTGCGCGACGATGTCGTACGAGAGGCACCCGAACACCAGCGTGCCGGGCGCGTTGACGCCGACGTTCTTCGTTTGCGCCGGGAAGTACCCGAGCAGCAGCGCCTTCTTGTCGGGGCTGTAGTACGCGTTCGCCTCGCGCAGCGCGTGCGGGTAGATGCGCAGGCGCTGCACGTAGCTCGCCGCGTAGCTCGTGCCGCTGCCGGTCGCGTGCGGCGACCACAGCGCGACGCGCCCGAGCGCGTGCTCGAAGTGCTCGATCGTCTTCATCGCGACCGCGTAGACCATCTGCTGGTGGAACTGCGCGTCGGACTCGGCCGGCGCGCGGCCGTTCTGCACCAGCACGTACGGGTCGTCGAGGTCGACCGGCGCGTAGCAGCAGCGGCTCGACGGGTCGACGTCGACGACCTCGATGTACTCGCCGACCGGCCCGGGCTCGAGCCCTTCCCAGCGCACGTCGACCACCGCCTGGTTGATCGCATACGTTTCGAGCTGCACCTCGAGCGCCGGATCGTAGGCGTAGACGCGCAACCGGCGTTTCCCGGGCGGGGAGACCTGCGGTTGCATCGCGTGCTCGAGATGCAGCTTGTCCATCGCGCTCAGCGGCGTCGCGGCCGGCGTCGCGACGGGATGGATCTGCCCGGTCACCAGCGGCTTGAGCGCGTCGCGCAGCGCCTGCGAGGCGTGCGGATCGCTCGCCAGCGCCTCGGCGACCGCCGCGCGCTGCTTCGGATCGTCCGGCGGCTGCTCGGGATCGGGCAAGAGCGCTTCGAGCGCCGCGCTCTGCGAGAGCTGCAGCGCTTCGACCTCGAGCATGCGCTGCTGCGGCGAGCCGGCCGCCGCGGCGAGGCCGAGTCCCGTGAAGATGCGGAGCAGCGCGAACGAGGCGCTGTCGGGCGGCTGTTTCTTGAGCGTCGCGCTCGCGGGCGGGGCGATCGCGAGCGCTTCGAGCGCGCGCAACGTTCCTTGCCCGAAATGCTCGACGTCCGCGGTCTTGCGCGCCGCCGCGCCGAACAGCGCCGCGCGCACCGCCTCGATCCGCATCCACGCTTCGGGATACTGCGCCGGATCGTCGAGCGCGGCGTGATGCGCTTGCCAGTACAGCGCTGCCGCCGCAGCGATCTGCGGTGAGGTCGACGAGGTTCCAGAGCCGTTGTGATCGACGGTGTGCGGGCAGCCGATCCGCGCCCAGGGCGTGTTCGGCGAGAACGCCGCGAGCGCGGTGTCCATCTTGCTCGCGGGTCCGTAGTTTCCGGCCATCACGAGACCCCGCTGGTCGGCGTACGGTGTGAAGTCGGACATCGCGCCGGTCGCCGCGACGACGCGCCGAAACCGCGCCGGGTAGACGATGTTGCGCGTCGGCAAGTTCCCGTGGTTGTTGCCGGCCGCCGTCACCACGAAGACGCCCGCCTCGTAGAGCGCGTTGATCGCGTCGGCCCACGCCTGCGAGGCAAGCCCGCCCATGCTCATCGTCACCACGTGCACGCGCGTCGCGGGATCTTGCAGCAGCGCGTGCACGTAGTCGAAGCCTTGCGCGACGGAGCTGTTGCTGAACAGCACGACGCCGTTCGCGACGCGCACCGGAACGACCGACGCGCCGGGCGCGGCGCCGATCGGCGCGCCGCCGCCCGCGCCGGCGCCGGCGAGAATCGCGATCGTCGCCGTCCCGTGGCCGAGCAGGTTCAAGAGCCCGGACGTCGGTGAGCGGTCCGTCGCGTCGTTCGGAAAGTTGGCGTCGACGAAGTTGCGCTGCAAATCGGCGCGCAGGTTCACGGGCTGGGTGTCGTGCGGCGAGATGCCGGTGTCGAGGTGCGCGATGCAGATCCCCGCGCCGTCGCCGGCGCCGCCGGCGAAGTTCGAATGCTCCGCGTCGCGGTACCACAGCGGGTGCGCGTCGTCGGCAGGATGCGGCGGAAAGGTTCCGTCCTGATTCCAGATCTCGTCGCAGCCGCCGGCCGCGCGAAGCGCGTGTGCCGCGTCCTCGCCGAACGTCCACTGCTGCTGCAGATCGGGCTCGGCGAACTCCACCGCGCTTCCGGCCAGACCCAGGCCGCTGCCGGCGAGCGCGTGGCAAACGTCCCAGCCGTGGGCGGCGTCGAGCTCCGCCGCCTCGGCGATGTGCCACGTCGACGGCGCAGCCGCGATGCCGAGCGCGCCGTCGCGGCCGATGCTGGTGAAGAGCGGGCGCGAGGTGAACTCGAAGGTCGTCCGCGCCAGCCCCAGCGGCGCGCCGGACAGCGTGAACGCGGCGCCCTGCGGCGGCAACCGGCCTTTCACGAGGATCGCTCTGACGGGCCGCTGGTCGGACATCAAACCCTCCCGGCGGATGGGTTCTTGATTTGCCCTCCAATTCTTGCTAGGGCTAGTCATCGGCCGGAACTGCGGCGCGGCTCGCCGGAGGCCGACGTCGCGAGGCTTAACCCTGCCCCGTGGGGTACGGGTGTAGGTGAACGACATGCCGCGCTCTCGCCGACTCGACCCCTTGCGCCGGCCGCTGGCAGGCGAACCCCTGACGGACGTCACCAACCGCCTGAAGACGGCGCGCGGCCACATCGACCACATCCTCGCGCAGCTCGACGAAGGGGCGTACGTGATCGACGTGCTGCGCCAGATGGCCGCCGTGCGCGGCGCGCTCGACGCCGCGGCGCGCGTCGCGCTGCGCTACTACTTCGAGCACGCCTTCGTCAACGCGGTGAAGGCCGGCCAAGGCCCGCTCGCGATCGACGAGATGATGCGCGCGCTGACGTTCCTCCGCCAGCTCGACTGACGACTAGCGCTTCAGCGCGAAGATCGCCAACTCGTCGCCGCGCTTGAAGTCGAGCTGGAAGTTGCCGCCGGCGGCGACCGCGACGTACTGCGTGCCGTTCACCTCGTACGAAACGGGCGGCGCGTTCACGCCGCCGTCGAGCGCGTACGTCCACAGCTTCTTGCCGCTGCGCGCGTCGAACGCTTCGAACGTGCCGTCGCCTTCGCCGGTGAAGACCAGCCCGCCCCCGGTCGCGAGCGCGCCGCCGATCATCGGTTTCGGCGCGTGGTACTGCCAGGCGATCTTTCCGCTCGCGACGTCGATCGCGGTGAAGGTTCCGCGCTGGATCTTCTGCGGCTTCTGAACGTTGGTGAAGACGCTGCCGGTGTGCAGGAAGCCCGGGTGGTTCGCGCCGGGCTGCGGCTTGAAGTCCATGAGCTGATCCATGCCGAGGACGTAGACCCGGCCGGTCTGCGGCGAGTACGCCGGCGGCGACCATTCGGAGCCGCCGTTGGCGCCCGGCAGCACCGACTTCTTGCCGAACATGTTCTTGTTCTGCGCGACGAACGCTTCGGACTTGCGCAGCAGCTTGCCGGTGCGGCGGTCGACGACGAAGTACCAGCCGACTTTACCGGCTTCGCCCGCGGCGGGGATCGTCTTGCCGTTCTGGTGCAGGTCGAAGAGCACGACGTTGCTGGTCGCGTCGTAGTCCCACAGGTCGTGCTTCACCTCTTGGTAGTACCAGCGCAGCTTGCCGGTGCGCACGTCGAGCGCGACGATCGAGTCGGTGTAGAGGTTGTCGCCCTTGCGCGTCGAGCCCTCGAGGTCCGGGTTCGGGTTGGCGGTGCTGAAGATCACCAGCGCCTGCGCGACGTCGACCGCCGGCGTCGTCCACACCGTTCCGCCGCCCGTTTTCCACGAGTCGCCCGAGAAGGTCTTCGGATCGGTCGCCCACCAGCGCCAGCGCGGCGCTCCGGTGAGCGCGTCGTACGCGGCGACGAAGCCGCGCACCGCCCATTCGGCGCCGGCGCTGCCGACGATCACCTCGCGCTCGTAGATTTGCGGCGCCATGCTCTCGGAGTACCCGACGGACGGATCGGCGAGCTTCACCGCCCACTTCGGCGCGCCGGTGCGCGCGTCGAGCGCAAGCAGCTTCGCGTCCAGCGTCGTCACGTAGAGCTTGCCGTAGGCGAGCGCGGCGCCGCGGTTGTTCGGCCCGCAGCAGATCTTGTGCGGCCCGATCGGGTAGCTGGTCGTCCACAGCAGCTCGCCGGTCGCGGCGTTCAGCGCCAGGATCTTCATCCGGCTTTCGACGACCGGCGTCGTCACGTACATCACGCCGTCGGCGACGAGCGGGGTCGTCTCGAAGCTCTCGTTCATCCCGGTGTGCACGACTTTTACCGGCTGCAGCCGGGAAACGTTGCCGGCGTCGATCTGCGCGAGCGGCGAGTAGCGCGTGTTGGCGTACGTGCGCCCGGGAAGACGCCAGTCCTTCGCGTCGCGGTCGGCGCCGCGCAGCAGCGTGTCGTCGAGGTCGACGTGCGCGCTCGGCGGAACCGTGGGCGTCCCGAGCGCCTGCAGGTTCGGTGAAGCTACCGGATTCGGCGCGAGGTTCGGATACGGCAGCAGCGCGACGCGCGCGAGCGCCGGTTTGGTGAGCGGCGCGGTGCCCGGCGGGTAGCCGTTCTTCTCCAGGATGAACGCCAGCACGTCGAGGTATTGCTTCTCGCTCAAGCTGCCCGGCGCGTTGAGCGGCATCGCGCCGCTGATGAACTTGTAGAGGTCCGGCGTGCTCATCTTCGCGACCGTCAGCGACCGGCCGAACTGCGGGCCCATCAGCGCGCCCGCGTCGACGCCCTGCAAGTTCGCGCCGTGACAGCGCAGGCAGTACTGCACGTAGACGTACTCGCCGCTGGTCGCCTGCGCACGCGTAAACGCGCCGCCGTGCTGCACGCGCGAGGCGGCACCGGAAAGGAGCAGCGCCGCCGCGGCAAGTGCCGTTGCGGTCGCCGCGAGCGTCCAAGGACCGCGTCTCACGTCGATCGTTCTCCTTCGTCTCGGCGGACTGCTTCTTCACGCTCGGGGCGCGGGGTGTCGATCCGCCAGAACGTGAAGACGAACGCGACCAGCGCGATGACCGCAAGATACCCGACCGCGCCCTCCGGCACCGGACCGGACGAACGGAACGGCGGAACGTGCGGCGCTTGCGAATCGAGCGGAAGCCGGAACACGTACGAGGCGACGTCGTTCAGGTCGTCGGCGCTGAGCTGGCTGTCGGCGAAGCGCGGCATCTCGCCGGGGCCCGCGCGGATCGCGTCGGCGATCTCGTTGATCGTCGCGCGCTCGAGCGAGGGTGCCCACTCGAGCCGGCCGATCGCACCGCCCTGACCGTCCGCCGCGTGGCAGTGCTCGCAGTTCAGCGCATACAGCGCGTGGCCGTGCTCGAGGTTGCCGTTCGCGATCACCATCGGGATCGGCGGTCCGCCCGCGACCGTCGGCGCCAGGTAGTCTTCGAGCGCGCGAATTTGTTCCAGCGAAAGGGCTTGTCCGCTGCGCTCGTCGCGGTGCGCGATCTGCAGCCACGGCACCGCGGCCGGCATTCGTCCGGTCGTCAAGTAGAAGTCGACGTCCGCGAGGCCGACGCCGCGCAAGTCCGGTCCGTCGGCGGTGCCCCAGCCCTGCGCGCCGTGGCAGCTCGCGCAGTACGTCGCGTAGAGCGCTGCGCCGGGCGAGCTCGGCGCGTTCGGCAGGCTGGCGGCGGCGGGCGTCGCGGGCGCGAGCGGTGAGGCCGCCGCGAGCAGCAGCGAGAGCAGCGGCGCCGCCGTCACGGCTGCGCCTCCTGCGAAGCGTCGAAGAGCGCGCCGAGCCGGCGCTCGCGCGCGCCCCAGTCCGCGACGCACCACAGCAGCGCGAGCAAGACCGGCGTTCCCGCGCTCAGCCACATCACCGCGCCCGCGTTCATCTGGTCGGCGAGCGCGTTCGGCTGCGCCGCGTAGTGCGGGTACAGCACGCGGTTCGTCACGTAGAACGCGAAGCCGAGAAACGCGCTCGAGGGCAGGCTCAAGAACAGCGCCAGGATGCGCAGCGGGTGCGAGCGCGCGTGCGGCGCCGGCGCGACCGCGAAGATCGGCATCCAGAAGAGCAGTCCGGCGCCCAGATAGAGCGCGTGCTCGCCGGCGTGGACGGTCTCGTTCTCGAGCGCGCGCTCGTAGAGCGGCGAGAAGTGCGTGCCGAACAGCACCAGCGTGAGCAGTCCCAGGCCGACCAGCGGATGGTCGAGCGCGCGCATCGGCGCGCTGCTGAGCGCGTGCGCGAGCCGCGCCGCGCCGCGCGGCGGCAGCGCCGCGAGCGCGAGCCGAATCGGCGCGCCGAAGATCAGCAGCGGCGCCGCCAGCGAGATCAACGCGAGGTGCTGCACCATGTGCCAGCTCAGCGAGGCGTCGGCGCGCGCGTCGAGCGGAGCGCTCAGCGCAACAGCGATCGCGATCAAGCCGGCGGCGAAGGCGAACGGCGCGGCATGCGGGAACGGCCGCCGCTCGCGCGCGACGCGCACGAGCCCCCACGCGTAGAGCGCGGCGGCGAGCGCGAGCGCGAGGACGACCGTCATGCCGGCTGCGGCTCCTCTTCGTCGAAACCGCCCTGCGCGTTGCGCACGATCGTCGTCGCGTCGGACGGGTAGACGGCGCTCTCGTGGATGCGCGCGCGCATCTCCGCGGCGATGTGCGCCGCGAGGAATCCCGCGACCAGCGGTCCGACGATCAGCAGCACGCGGTACACCCACACCAGCGTCTCGAGCCGCAGGTGCAGCGCCGCGGAGGTTTGGTCGTCGGCGGCGGCGAGGGTGAGCAGCACGCCGTCGAAGATCAGCGCCGCGCCGACGCCGACGCGCAGCGGAAGCTGCGTCGGCGCGTCGAGCACGTCGTGCCAAGCGGTGTCGCGCGTGAGACGCTGTTCGACGAACGGCCACACGAGCAAGAACAGGAACGTCACCGTCGGCAGCACGAGGCCGGGCCAGAACACCGGCGGGATCGGATGGCCGAAGAGCGTGATCTCGGTCGGCGGCCCGAGCCGCAGCGCGCCTTCGAGGAACGCGGTGTACCAGTCGGGGACCGCGCCGTTCGTCACGATCCACGGCTTGTACGGGCCGTAGCTTTCGATGGGATTGATCTCGACGAACGTGGCGAGCAGCGCGAGGACCGCCAGCGTCGCGCCGAAGACCGCCAGCGTGCGCAGCGCGTAGTCGGGCCAGAAGCGGCGCCCGACCACGACCCGCGGAGCGCGCGCGAACTGCGTGTGCTTCTGATAGATCACCAAGCCGAGGTGCAGCGCGAGCAGCGCGCCGATCGTCACCGGCAAGTAGTACACGTGCAGCACGTAGAGGTGGGAGATAAGGAGGGCGCCCGGAAACGCGTCGTCGCCGTTGAGGACCGATGCGGCCCAACGCCCGACGAACGGGATCGAGAGCGCGACGCTGTCCGCGATGCGCAAGCCCGTCCCCGAAAGGCTGTCGTTCGGCAGCGAGTAGCCGGTGAAGCCGGTGAACGACGCCAGCGCGAGCATCGTCATCCCGATCATCCAGTTCAACTCGCGCGGCTTGCGGAAGGCGCCGGTGAAGAAGATGCGGCCCAGGTGCACCACGATCGCGGCCACGAAGCAGATCGCCGCCCAGTGATGGACCTGCCGGATCACGTACCCGATCGGGTGCGCGCGGTTCGCGAGCTCGAGCGCCGAGCCGTACGCGTTGGCGGGTGCCGGGTCGAACGCGAACGTCAGCCAGATCCCGGTCGCGACCAGCGTGAGGAAGAAGTACAGCGCGAACTCGCCCAGATAGAACGCCCAGTGATCGGGATAGATCTTCGCGAGCAGATAGCGCGCGCCGGCGTTGGTGCCCAGGCGCTCGTCGAGCCAGCCGACGACGCGGCGCACGATCACGGCCGGCGGTCCCAGTCGTCCGGTCCGACGGGCGCGTCGAAGTCGCCGCTCGCGACGAGATACCCGTCGGCGTCGAGGGCGAGCGCGAGCTTCGGGAGCGGCCGCGGCGCCGGGCCGGAGAGGTTCTTCGCGCCGTCGAGCACGTCGAAGCGCGACTGGTGGCACGGGCAGTACAGCTCGTGCGAGCGATGGCGGTACAGCGCGACGGGACAACCCGCGTGCGTGCAGATCTTCGAGTACGCGACGTATCCGTCGGGCGCCGCGTTTCCGCGCAGCAGATCGGGCTCGACGCGAATCAGGACGGCCGGCGCGTCGGGCAGCTCGACGCCGTCTTGCGGAAAGACGGTCTCGATCCCGCCGTTCGCCAAGCGGTCGCGCGCGATCGGCTGGTTCTGCGCGTCGACGAGCCGCACGCCGGCGCGCCAGCCCGTCGCCGCGCGCCGCCCCGGCTTGCGCGCGAGCGAGATCAGCGGCACGAAACCGAGCACCGCGAACGCGCCGAGCGCGGCCAGCCACATCCGTCCGAACGTGCCGCGCGAGAGCGCTTCGTTCGGAACGGGCGAGGTGATGCTCGGGCCGCGCGCGTGGCGCGGCTCTTCGAGGTTGTCCGGCGCGTGCAGCGCGATCGCGGCGGACCCCGCCGCGCCCGCGAGGCCGAAGAACGCGACGACGAGCGCGCCGCTCAGGATCGCCGGATCGGCGCCGAGCGCCGAGGCGACGGTCGCGCCGAGCGCGCCGGCGATCGTCAGCGCGAGGAAGACCGCGACCCTCACCGGACGAGCCAGATCGTCGCGTAGAGCGCGAGCCACACGACGAAGACGAAGTGCCAGTAGTACGCGACCGCCTCGACGCCGGCGTGGTGCTCGCGCGTGAACGCGGGCGTGCGCAAGAAGATCGCGACCGCCGAGAGCAGGACGACGCCGGCCAGCACATGTGCGAAGTGCGTTCCGGTCATCACGTAGAAGATAGTGGCGTACGCGTTGTCGGCCAGGTGGAAGTTCGAGCTGTTCCAGTCGCTCCACTCGAGCGCCAGAAAGGCGAACGCCGCGAGAATCGTGAGCGCCAGCATCGCGCGCGCGAGGACGCGCCGGCCGCGCATCGCGCCGGCTTGCGCGACCGCCATCGTGAGGCTGCCGAAGCCGAGAAACGCCGTGCCGACCGCCATCCCGGCGGCGTCGAGCTCGGTCCCGGGCGGCGGCCACTGCGCCGCGATGCCGCGCAAGTAATAGTACGCCGCCAGCAGCGCTGCGAACAGCATCGACTCCGATGCGAGGAACACGACGGTGCCGAACACGAGCGGGTGCGCCCGGATCGCGACGGATCGCATGACATGACCCTACCCGGGTGGGGTTGCCGTAAACGTGGGTAGCATGGACGCGTGCACGGTCAGACCTGGCCGGCGATCAGCAGCACGCAAAGCGTCGCGCTCGCCGACGACTGGAAGGTCTTCAGCTACGCGGCGCTCGCCGTCGCCCTGGTGGTGTGGGCGCTGATTCTCTTTGCGGGGCTGCGCTTTCGGCGTTCCCGGCACAATCCGGCACCCCGCTCGCAAAAGGAGTCGAACGCTGTGCTGGAGATCGCTTGGACGATCGCTCCGCTGCTTGTCGTGATCGCGCTGTTCATCTACACCTTGCGGATCGAGTCCGGCGTCGAGGCGCTCGCGGCCGCCCCGCCGGTGCGGGTCGCGGTCGAGGGCTATCGCTGGGGCTGGAGCTTTCGCTACCAGGGAGGCCCGGTCGTCAGCGGCACCTCGGACAAACCGCCCGAGATGGTGCTGCCGCTCGGGCAAACCGCCGAGCTGGATCTCTCCTCGCGCGACGTCGTGCACGCGTTCTGGGTTCCCGACATGCTGTTCCAGCGCGACGCCACGCCGGGCCTCGTGACCGCGTTCGACCTGACGCCCTCGCGAACCGGAACGTTTCTGGGCCGCTGCGCCGAGTTCTGCGGGCTGAACCACGCGCTGATGACGTTCAGCGTGCGCGTCGTCTCCCCGGCGGAGTACCGTCGCTGGCTGACCTACGAGGCGCGCCAATGAGCGCGGCGGTGCTGGACCGCGTGACGCCGCCGGAGCGCCACGACATCCTCTCCTGGATCACGACGACCGATCACAAGCGGATCGGCGTGCTCTACATGGGCACCACGCTGCTGTTCATGGCGGTCGCCGGGCTGCTCGCGATGGCGATGCGCACGCAGCTCGCCGTGCCCGGCGCGACGCTGCTGCCGCCGCACGAGTACAACGAGATCTTCACGCTGCACGGCACCGCGATGATCTTTCTCGTCATCGCGCCGTTCGCGCTCGGGCTGGCGAACTATCTGATCCCGCTGCAGATCGGCGCGCCGGACATGGCCTTTCCGCGCCTGAACGCGACGTCGTACTGGCTGTTCCTGTTCGGCGGCCTGATCGTCTTCGCCGGCGCGGCGACGAACGAAGGCGCGGCGTCGGCGGGCTGGACGTCGTACGCGCCGCTCTCCGACATCACCATCTCGACGGGCTTGGGCCAGGACTTCTGGATCGTCGGCTTGGCGATGGTCTCGGTCGCCTCGATCATGACCGCGATCAACTTCGTGACGACCGCGTTCATCCACCGCGCGCCCGGGATGACGATGTGGCGGCTGCCGATCTTCACCTGGGAGATGATCGCCACCGCGCTGCTCATCTTCATGGCGTTTCCCTCGCTCACCGCGACGCTGCTGCTGCTCTTCGTCGACCGCCGGCTCGGCGGGCACGTCTTCGATCCCGCGTTCGGCGGTAGCGCAATCCTCTACCAGCACCTGTTCTGGTTCTTCGGACATCCCGAGGTCTACGTGCTGATCTTGCCCTATTTCGGCATCGTCAGCGAGGTCGTCTCGACGTTCTCCGGGCGGCCGGTGTTCGGCTACACGGGAATGGTGCTCTCCGCGTTCGCGATCGCCGGGCTCTCGATGGGCGTGTGGGCGCACCACATGTTCACCACCGGCGCCGTGAACAACCCGTTCTTCAGCCTGGTGTCGTTCCTGATCGCGGTGCCGACCGGGATCAAGTTCTTCAACTGGATCTGCACGATGTGGGGCGGTGCGATCCGCTACACGACGCCGATGCTGTACGCGCTCGGCTTCCTGATGAACTTCTTGCTCGGCGGGGTCACGGGGGTGATGGTCGCCTCGCCGCCGCTCGACTTCCACGCGCAAGACTCGTACTTCGTCGTCGCCCACTTCCACTACACGATCGGCGGCGGGAGCTTCTTTGCGCTGTTCGCGGCGCTGTACTACTGGTGGCCCAAGGTGTACGGCTGGCGGCTCGGCGAGGGGCTCGGCAAGATCGGCTTCTGGCTGACGTTCGTCGGCTTCAACATGACGTTCTTGCCCATGTTCTTCATGGGCGTCTTCGGGATGCCGCGCCGCGTCTTCACCTATCCCGCGACCGGGGCGCTGCCCGCGCTCAACGCCGTCGCGACCGTGGGCGCATACCTGCTGCTGCTCGGCGGAATTCTGTTCGTGGTGAACGTCGTCGTCTCGGCGCGCCGCCGCGAGCCGGCGGGCGACAACCCGTGGCAGGGCTACACGCTGGAGTGGGCGACGAGCTCGCCGCCGCCGGAGCACAACTTCCACGAGCTGCCGCCGATCCGCTCGGCACGCCCGCTCCGCGGCGTGGAGTATGCCAAGGCGCCGGAGGCTCGGCCGACGTGAAGACCGGTTTGATGCTGTTCGTCTCGTCGGCGGTCTTCTCGGCGACCATCGCGCTCGTGTACTGGCTGGTGGCGCACGACCCGGCCGGAACGATGCTGCTCGGTTTCATGTCCGCCGCGCTCACCGTCGTCGCGCTGTACATGGTCTTCGCCGAGCGCGACGCCGACCTGTACGCCGACAAGAAGAAGGCAACCCCGGCCGAAGCCGCCGGCGAACACGTCGGCACCTACGTCACCCACTCGCCCGCCCCGTTCTGGATCGGCGTCTCCCTGACCGGCGTCGTCCTCGGCCTTGTCGTCGCGCCAGCCGCAGCGGGGCTCGGCATTGTGGCACTGTTCCTGCTTGGCGCCCTGATGATCGTTCGCAGCCGCTGACGCGCGGCATCTCCGTAGGGCGGTCTCTGCGTTCCACTTCGTCCAAGAACCGGCGGTAGGGTGGCCGTCCAAAGGCACGGCGGTAGAGCTGGTCCTTATCGTCGCGTCGGCTGTCGTAGGCTGCGGGACAAAAACCTAACGCGGAAGCCCTCGCCGTTGACCCCCTTCGTCGGAGCGCTTCAAGAACGTAAGCAAGTTGTAGATTGTCGCCGCGGTGCCGGTTACGACGAAGGCGACCAAAATGACGATGAAGGCGGTAACAAGAGGATCTTTCATGGCGCTCCTAGTGGGCTTGATGTTTTCGGGTCTTCGCTGCCTCGGTGCGCGCGTCCCTGAAAAGGCGACTTCCGCGGTAAAGGCTGTACCCGGCGGCCACAGATAGCATAACATGGACTACATTAGAACGGAGCCACTCGTCCACGAGAACTGCTTCAATCGAACTAGGCTGAACATAAAGGACTCCGTAAGCCCCAGCGCCGACCAGCACACCCAGCGAACTTGCAATTCCAGCCAGCGTCCGCGCGAGTCCGCGGTCTGCATCGCGAAAAGCCTCAGCCGCAGCTTGGCCACATGCTACCATGACAAAGAGATAAAGCTCTGGTACAACCCACGCTCGAGTGTCTGCTGGCTTTTCCAACGAGAATAGGTAGTGTGCTCCGACCGGGAGCAGTCCAAGGCCTACCACCAGAGACATCGCCTCGATCAGTTCGCGCAGGAATATTCGGATGACGTCAATCCAATAGCGGACGTTCAACTGTTTTGCCACGAAGGTTTGTAATGCGTATTTGACAGGGTCGCTCGGCTGCAGCCGCTAGGACCAAAGGGGTCCGTTGTTGTCGACGTATGACTGTACCGCCGCCAGCGTGTCGTCTTGGTGCTTTCGTAACTCCATGGCCAAGATAACCTCGGCGAAGTCGGCCGCGGCTTTGAGATCTTCGGCGACGGCGCCTTGACGGCGCGACACGACGGCCAAGAGGAGAAGCGAGACCAGGCCGCTTATACCGCAGGAGGTTTCTTGCGTGAGGAATGCCTCGCGCAGCAGGCGCTCGCGTTGGGTTGTGGCTGCTCTCGTCCAATCAATGCCGAGGTGCGCGAAGATGTCCGGTACCTTGAAAGGCACGACGTTCTTGATCACTTCCCGCCGTCCCGATCGCGCAGGTTTGCGGACGGGATTTGGAGTGATCCGCCGAATATGCGAATGGTCATTCGATGCTTCTCCATCGGGTGACGGGCCTGGTCGGTGTTCCTGCACCGATCAGGCCGCTTTGTTGCGTGGCGACAGTGCGTTTGCGACGGACGTCGCCCTATAAATATCTTAGCAAAATGCTTGCGCGGAGAACATACCTAACTTACGGTCCACCTTGCGCGGTGAAGTCGCCGAGTTTTGATCCGCTGCTCCAGAAGCTGCCGCTGAACGAGCGGCCGTCGCCGGAAAAGCTGCTGACACGCATCTCGCCGTTCGACGTGGCGCCCGAGCAGTTCACTTCTTGGTAGGGGACGGTTTGCGGGGATGCGCCGGCGGTTACGACCGCGTGAAGCGTCGTTTGGCGCTCGCAAAGCGACACGCCGTGACCGGCGACGCTTTCTTTATGGACGTTGAGCGCGATCGCGTTGCCGCCGCTCGATGCGGCGCCTCGGCCGGCCCAAACAATCGTACCGACCTGAACGTTCGCTTCCTGAATCCGCCAAACGCCCGCTCGCTGCGCGACAACCGGCTCAGACGGCGTGGACGCAGAATCCGTCGCAATCGCGACCGGCGTGCCAGTCGGGACCGGTGTGGCAGTCGCCACCGGCGTGGCAGTCGCGGTCGGTGTTGCTGGGTCCGTGTGTGTTGCGGTGGGCGCGGCGGTCTTTGGAGTGGCCGGCGGGCGGCTATGCAGCGCGCGTGGGGGAGTGCTTGTAGTCGTGCTTGCGACGTCGATGCGCTGCGTCTGCTGGTTCGAGGGCCGCGTGAGGAGTGCGAGCATTGCGCCGAAGAGGAGGCCGACCAGAACGACGAGCACGCCGACCGTCACGGTGACCGGAGATCGCAAGTTCATCGTCCGTCTTCCAGCATACCGGCATGGTACCCAACGGGACGGTCTAGGCCGCCGATCCCCACACGCGGCGGCTGGTGTCGACGACGACTTTCAGCTTCGCCCACTGGTCGTCTTCGCTGAGGAGATTACCTTCCGCCATTGAGGCGAAGCCGCACTGCGGGCTGAGCGCTAAATTATCGAGTGGCACGTACTTGCTTGCTGCTTCGATGCGGCGCACGAGCTCGTCGGAATTCTCGCGCTCAGGCTTTTTCGAGCTGACCAGCCCCAGGACGACCGTCTTGCCTTTCGGGACGAAGCGGAGCGGTTCGAACGTGCCGGAGCGCTCGTCGTCGTACTCGAGCAGGAAGCGGTCGACCTCGAGCTGGTTGAAGAGCTTTTCGGCGATCGCGTCGTAGCCGCCGGAGGCGTACCACTGGCTCCGGTTGTTGCCGCGGCAGAGGTGGATCGCGAGCGTTACGCCGGGCTTGCGAGCGGCGCGGAAGCAGGCGTTGTCGGCGGCGATCGCTTCGTCGAGCAGCGCGTCGGGCTCGCCGAACTCCGCACGCAGAAAGTCCCGCCACTTCGGGTCGAGGTAGTAGCTGTAGCGCGGCGCGTCGATTTGGATGTACGCGACGCCGTCCTCGGCGAGCGCTTTCGTCTCGCCCTTGACGATCTCCACCACGTCGGCGAGAAACGCCGAATGGTTCGGATAGGCGCGCTCGCTGATCTCTTTCTTGTACGAGATCGCCGGAAACTGCGTCGCGCTCGGCAGCGTCATCTTGATCGGACCCGGGCTGTGCTGCTGCAGAAAAGGCAGCTCGTGCGCCGTCAGCCGGCGGGTCTGGCGCAATTTCTCGGTGACGATCCCGCGCACCGCGCTCGGCGCGGTCCCTTGCGCTGCGCCTGACGCGCTCCACGTTCGCGCGATGCCTTCGTGCGTGTCGAAGCCTTCCACCGCGTCGGTCAGGTCGGTCATGAACCCGCCGCGGCGGAACTCGCCGTCGGTGAACAGCTCGAAGCCGAGCTCTTTCTGCTTCCCGAGCACGCGCAAGATCTCGCGGTCCTCGACCTCGCGCAATTGCTCGGGATCCGCGCCGGCGTGGCGCAGATCGAGCAGCTCTTTCGGGCGTAGGAAGCTGCCGACGTGGTCGGCACGGTACGTCGTGGTGCTCGGCATGGCTCGCGTCACTTCGTCCGGAACCGCAGGCGCCCTCGCGCAAGAAAGAACGGGGGCGACGAAAGGCCCCCGCTCGTTCGGTTTCGTTGTGCTCGGACGACTACTGGTAGTAGATTGTCACCGTGCCGTCGTCGCCGACGTTCGCGGCTACCACGCTGGACGGGTCGACGCCCATCGTCTGGAGGTGCTCCGCGAGCGTTCGCGGCTGGCCGGCGAGCGAGTTGTTCTCGGCGACCTGGACGTTCTGCAGCGCCTGCTGCAGCGTGGCCGCCTGGGAAGGATCGACGCTCTGCATCAAGGTGTAGCGCTGGTCGGCGCCGAGCCCGATGTCGTTGAGCGAGACCATCGCGACGTCGTCCGAGCTGATCTGCCCGAGGTTCGAAAGCATTTGCGCCTGCGCGCCCATGTTCGCGACCGCTTGGCTGATCGTCGGCAGCTCCGGTGCGCTCACTGTCTGGTCGAGCGTCGTCTGGTCGGTTGGCTGGAGATCGGTGGAAGGATACTCTTGCGCCGACGCCACCGCCGGCAGCCCGAGGCCGAGGACCGCTGCTGCGAGACTGGTTCCGATTTTCGCGGCTTTGTGTTCCATAGCGCCGCTATTGTAAACGCACCGCCGAGGCGAGAAACGCCCGAAACCGGGCCACCTCCGGCGCTTCACCCCACGAATGAGGGAGCCGTTTCGACGGCGCCGGGCGCCTGCCGCGGCCGAGTCGAACGCGGCAAGCGAGTGAACGATCGGATCATCACGCCGGACGATGACGAATGGCCGCGCGGGCTGCGGGACTTGCGCGATCCGCCGGCGTTTCTGACCGTGCGCGGCATGCTGCCGGCCGGCGGCATCGCAATCGTCGGTGCACGCGATGCGGAAGAAGACGCGGGCGCGTTCGCCCGCCGGCTGGCAGCGCGACTCGGCCGCCCGGTGATCAGCGGGCTCGCGCGCGGGATCGACGCGGCGGCGCACCGCGGCGCGCTGGACGCCGGGCTGCCCACCGTCGCGTACGTCGGAACCGGGCTCGCGCGCACGTTTCCGCCCGAGCACGCCGAGCTGGCCGCAACGATCGTCGCGTGCGGCGGCGCGTTGGCCTCCGAACGCTCGAACCCGAACGACGATGCGACGGAGTGGTCGCTGATGCGCCGCGACCGGCTGCAGGCCGCGCACGCCGAGGCCGTCGTCCTCATCGTTTCCGATCTCGCGGGCGGGGCGATGCACACCATGCGGTTTGCGCGCGACCTCGGGCGCGCGCGGTTCGTCCTCGACGGCGGCGCAAGCGGAAACCGTGCCGCGCTCGCCGACGGCGCGTTGCTGCTTCCGCGGGAAGCGGACGCCGCTGCATCGCGTATACTGGCCGTATCGTGAACATGCACTCTCGCGCCGCGCTTGACGACGTTCTGGCCGGCGGCGCCAGCTCGCCGGTGCGCGCCGGACGCCGTGTCGGCGGCGAACCGTTCGTGTGCGCGCGTGCGGAAGGACCGTACGCGTACGACGTAGAGGACCGCCGCTACGTCGACTACGTCATGGCGTACGGCCCGCTGCTGTTCGGCCACAAGCCGCCGTTTCTGCACAGTTTGGACGCGCTCGCCGCGCGCGGCGTCGTTCACGGTTCGACGGCACCCGACGAGCTCGCGCTCGCCGCGCGGATTCGCGCGCACCTTCCGTCGATGCAGAAGCTGCGCTTCACGACGACCGGCAGCGAAGCGGTGCAGAGCGCCGTGCGCGTCGCGCGCGCGTTCACCGGCCGCGACGCCGTGCTGAAGTTTTCGGGCAACTACCACGGCCACTTCGATCTCGCGCTGCAAGACGCGGGCGCGTCGGCGGAGACGCTGGACGCGGCGCACTCGGGGATCCCCCGCGCGGTGCTCGGCGATCTCGCGGTCGCGCGCTACAACGATCTCGACGACGTCGACCGCGTGCTCGAGCGCGTCGGCGATCGGCTTGCGGCAATTCTGGTCGAGCCGATCTGCGGCAACATGGGGCTCGTCGAAACCGCACCCGGCTTCGTCGAAGGCTTGCGCGAGCGCGCCGACCGCTGCGGCGCCCTGCTGATCTTCGACGAGATCATCACCTGGCTGCGGCTCGGCCTCGGCGGGGCGCAAACACGCCTCGGCGTCACGCCCGATCTCACGACCGTCGGCAAGGTCCTCGGCGGCGGTTTTCCGTTAGCGGCGTTCGGCGGCCGCGCCGACGTCATGGCGGTGCTCGCGCCCGACGGCCCGTGCTTCACCGGCGGGACGCACGCCGGGATGCCGTTCGCCGCCGCGCTGGGACTGCGCGTGCTGGACCATCTCGAAGAAGAAGGACCGCGGCTCTACGCCGAGATGGATCACAGCGCGAGCGCGCTGGCCGAAAGCATCCGCACGACGCTGCGCGCGCTCGAATTAGGGTACGCCGTCGTACAGCTGGAGTCGATCCTCGACTTCAAGTTCCGTCCTGGCCCGCCGACCCGCTCGTACGACGACCAGCAGCGCAGCGACCAGCGCGCGTACGCCGCCTTCTACCACGCGATGCGTGCGCGCGGCGTCCTCCTCCCACCCTCGCACAACGAAGTGATGTTCCTCTCGACCGCCCACTCCGACGACGACGTCGCGCTCACCGCGGACGCAATCGACGCCTCGCTGCGCGAGCTGCGCGCCAACGGGGTGATCTAAACTATCGCAAGGGCGCCGGGTACCCGGCCGGGGAGCGGTGGCCTTGCGCGTCGACCGCGCGCACGCCGAAGAGCCAGTTGTCCTTGGAGAACTTCAGCGTCGCGCTGGTGACGTCGCCGACGTCTTGGACGTTCGTCCAGGCCGGATCGGTCGTCGCGCGGCGAAGGACCTCGTAGCGCGCCGCGCCGGGGACGCGCGCCCAGCGCAGCGTCGTGTCGTTGCTGAGCTGCGCGGCGTCCATGCCGACCTTCGGCGTCGCCGGCGCGAGGGCGAGCGTCGCCAGCGCGGCGACGTTGTAGCGCGTCACCTTCGCGAGGTAGTCGAAGTCGACGTACTGCAGCAGATCGCCGTATTGCACGCCGTTCTCCACGCGCACGTTCTGGTGCTGGTGGTTGAAGTTCTCGACCGGCTCGACGAAGCGAATCGCCGGGAAGCTCTGCGCGCTGAACGACTCCTGGTCGCCGCCGCGCAGAAAGCGGTCGGCGCGGTAGATCAGCACGCCGTGCAGCCCGGTCCCGTACGCGTCGCCGGTTTCCTTCGCGAAGCGCGCCAGCTCGCGCGCCGGCGAGTCGTTCTCGCCGCCGATCACGTTGACGCGCGAAACGTTCGTTCCGGGCGGCAGCGACACCGAGAAGATGCGCACCCAGTCGTCGCGCTTCACGCCGTCGTCGCCGACCGAGGCGCCGATGATGTCGCTGTTCAGGTTGCCCTCGACGTCGACGTTCGCTTCTTTCAACGTCTTGGCGTAGTGCGCGCTGCCGAACAGCCCCTGCTCTTCGGCGTCGAAGCACGCGAACACGACCGTTGCGTGCAGCGGCACGTTCGCCAGCACCCGCGCCGCCTCGACCGCTTGCGAAACGGCCGAACCGTTGTCGTCGGCGCCCGGCGCGTCATTGACGCCGTCGTAGTTGTCGGTGTTCCGCGAGTCGTAGTGGCTGGAGATCACGTAGGTGCGCGCCGAGGGTTCGTCGCCCTTGAGCGTCGCGATCACCGAAGAGATCACCACCTCGCGCGGGATGCGCTGCTGCGGGTTCGCGGGCTGCGTGTACGTGTCGAGGCTGACGGTCATCCGACCGTGCGTTCCGCGCGCGATCTCGCGGAAGCGGCCGACGAGGTAGTCGCGCGCCGCGAAGACGCCGCGCCGCGGCCCCGCCTTCTCGGAGAACGTCGAGCGCGTCCCGAACGCGACGAGCCGCTCGTCGGTCGCGCGCAGCTGCGCTGGCGAGACGCGGGCCAGCGCGGCGGAGATCACCGGATCGAGCGGCGGCGCGGGCAGCTCCGCGCGGGCCGGGGCGGCGGCGCTCAGCGCGAGCAGCGCCGCGCTCGCCAAGAACGTACGAGAGAAAGCCATTGCGCTGAGGACTTCGGCGGCTTCGTCCGAAACCCGGCGTCGTGACCCCGGCCCGGATCTTCAGCGACGACCGCGCCCACGCGGTGCTCGCCGGCGTTCTCACCGTCGCCGCGCTCGGTCTCTTCTCCGGGTTTCACGCGACCGCGTTCGACAACTACGTCTGGATGGCGGACGGGTGGCTGCAAGGGAAGCCGTACCTGCCGCATTTCCCGGGCGACTACATCGACGCGATCCCGTACCACGGCCACGCCTACGTCTACGAGGCGCCCCTTCCGGCGGTGCTGCTGCTCCCGTTCGTCGCGATCTGGGGCTTGAACGCGAACGAGACGGTGCTCGCGATCGTGCTGGCCGGGATCGGGATCGGCACGGCGTGGCGCGTCGCGCGGCGGATCGGCGTCGCGCGCGGCTGGGCGTGGCTGCTGGCGGCGTTCATGCTCTTCGGCACCAGCTACGCGTACTGCTCGGCGAGCGGCGACGTGTGGTTCGTCGCGCACTCGGGCGCCGTCGCGTTCACGATGCTGGCGCTGAACGAGTGCTTCGGAAAGCGGGAGCCGTGGCGGGTCGCGCTGTGGGCGCTGTGCGCCGCGTTCTGCCGCTACCCGATGTTCCTCGCCGCGCCGGCGTACGCGCTCGCGGTGTGGCCGCAGCTCCGCGCGAAACCGATGCGCTGGCTGACCACCGCCGCGGTGGTCGCCCTGTTCGCGATCCCGTCGTCGATCTACAACTACGTGCGCTGGGGAACCATCGCCGACGTCGGCTTCACCAAGTTCTACCGCATCATGGACGTCGGCAAGAACGATCCGGCGCCGCCGTTCGCGTTGAAGAACCTCGGGATGCAGCTGCAGTTCTATCTGCTGCAGCCGCCGCAGCGGATCGACCGCCCGCCGTACCTCATCGCCGGGCAGTTCGGAACCGCGCTCACCTACACCAGCCCGGCTTTGCTGATCGCGCTGCTCGCACCGATCCGCGAGCGCGCGGTGCAGCTGCTCTGGCTCGCGACCGCGCTGTGCGCGATCCCGGCGCTGCTCTACTACAGCACCGGAATGGTGCAGCTCGGCGCGCGCCACGCGCTCGACTTCATCCCGTTCCTGTACTGCCTCATGGCGTACGCGATCCGCACGCGGCCGTCGCTTTGGTACTTGCCACTCTTCGCGTGGTCGATTCTGTTCGGGATCGTCGAGCTCGGCGTGTGGTTCTGGTCGCCGAAGCTCGTCAGCTGACGCCGCGCGGGCGCTCAGCTCGCGATGTCGTCGTCGTCTTCGCTCTCGGCCGAGCGGCGAATCATTCGCTCGAGGATCACCGAGGTGCCTGCGCCCGGGGTGCTGCGGACCTCGAAGTGGTCGGTAAGCCGCCGCATGATCGGGAGCCCGCGGCCGCGCTCGGCGAGGGGATCGGGCAGCACCGGCTCGCCGGGGACCTCGCTCGCGAAGCCGACCCCGTCGTCGACGACGGTCGCCACCAGCCGCCGGCCGGTCAGCCGGCACGAAACCTCGATCGAGGTGGGCGTCCCCGAGTGCTCGATCGCGTTGGCGAGCGCCTCCGAGACGGCGGTCAGAAACGCTTCGGCGTCGGCTTCGGGGATGCAGTGGTCGGCGGTGAACTGCGCGACGCGCTCGCGGGTGAGGCGTCCGAACCGGGGCTCCGGGGGGACACGAAGCTGCAGCGTCGCGCCGCCGCCGCTGCCATGGCCCCTCATTCTCGCTTCCATCGTTTCACGCAACCTGAAATAAAGCGGCTCGCCGCCGGCCCGCCCCATTCTACCCCGCGAGCAGGCGGCGGCAAACGTGCGGGGTGGAACCTTCACCGACGCCGTACAAAGCGCGCGATGCCAACCTACACCAAGCCCTCGGGCGACGAGCTGCGGACGCTCGCCGAGGAAGCAAAGACCGCCCGCGCCCGCATCTCGACGCCGAAGGGCGAGATCGTCTTTCAGTTCTATCCGGACGAGGCGCCGCTCCACTGCGCCGCGTTCGTCAAGCTGGCGCGCGCCGGTTTCTACGACGGGCTGACCTTCCATCGCTACGAGCCCGGCTTCGTGATCCAAGGCGGCGATCCGAGCGGGAACGGAACCGGCGGCCCGGGCTACAACCTGGAAGCTGAGTTCAGCGAGCGGCCGCACATCAAAGGGACGGTCGCGATGGCGCGCTCGTCGAACCCCAACAGCGCCGGCAGCCAGTTCTACATCTGCCTCGACGACGCGCCGTTCCTCAACCGCAACTACACCGTTTTCGGCCACGTCGTCGAGGGCCAGCACGTCGTCGACCAGATCCGCGCCGGCGACAAGATGGACAAGGTGACGATCGAAGCCGCCGACGGCGTCGAGATCGGAAACGGCTGACGCTTCCGCAGCTCGCCCTCGGGACGCAGGGCTGGTCGTATGCGGACTGGGTGGGTCCGATGTACGACGCGGGAACGCGTCCCGAGAGCTTCTTGCGCGAGTACGCGGAAGAGTTCGACAGCGTCGAAGTGGATTCGACGTTCTACGGGACCCCGCAGCCCGAGCGCGTGCGCAAGTGGGCGGCGCAAGTTCCGGACGGCTTCACCTTCGCGCTGAAGCTGCCGCGTGAGATCACGCACAGCGCCGGCTGATGGCCTCGCGCGCGCTCGTCGAAGAGTTCGTCGCCAGCGCGAGCGAGTTCGGCGAGAAGCTCGAAGCGATCCTGATCCAAACCGGACCGGACTTCGGACCGGCGGAGATCGAGACGGTCGAGCAGTTCGTGCGCGAGTTGCCGGCCGGGCCGCGCTGGGCGTTCGAGGTGCGCGAGCGGGAGTGGTTTCACGGTGATGCGCACGCGCGCTTGCGCGACGCGCTCGGCACGCACGGCGTCGCGCTGGCGGTCAGCGACGGGCCGTTCGTGCCGCTGGAGACGATGCTGCACGAGCTGCGCCGCCCGACCGCCTCGCACGCGTACGTGCGCTGGATCGGCGCGCGCGAGTCGGTCTCGCGCTTCGACGAGCTCGTCATCGACCGCAGCGCGGAGATCGCGCAGTGGGCCGAGGCGATTCGCGACGCGGCACCGCAGCTCGCGCGGCTGGCGGGCTACGCGAACAACCAGTACGCCGGCTTCTCGCCGGGAACGATCAGAATGGTGTACGAGGCGCTCGCCGTGCCGCACGAGCGCCCTGCACGCATCGAACAGACCTCGCTGTTCGAGTGAGCTAAAGTTGCACCGGACCGCGGCACGGAAGCGGTGGCGGCACGCTGTGGTCGGGTTCCAACTGCAAGTCGGCGGGAGACGCCAAAATGCGTGCCCGTGCGCCCGGAACGAGGCCGTCCCGGACGGCCTCACCGGCCGGTACGTCGATGACGTAGCGCGCGTTACCGAGCGACCAAGGATGAGCGATCGCGTGCATCGAGCTGTCCTGATAACGCGGGGCATCGTGAACGACCCGCGTGACACGACGATTCACGTCGAGCCCAACTTCGTCCACATGTGCATAGAGGAATCGCGGCCCGAAACCAATCGGCCGCGTCGACGGCGACAGCGGTCTCAGCATCCCGCCGTGCCGCGGTAGCTTGGCAACACATCCCAACGCACTGTCTTCCATAACGAGCCTCGCAAGACGAAGCCGCAGCCGTGCGTGCGGCGCTAACACCGTGACGAGCGGCCCATGAAGCGCGTAACGCCCGCGGCCCGGGACAGCCAGGTGCTGTGGCGCCGAAATCGGAGTGCCGAAGGCGCAGCACGCCACCGTAGCAGCCCCCAGCACCACGCTATGAACCACTGACAACCTCATCGAACCGCACTTTCCATCGGTCGCCAACCTCTCCGTCTCAGAACGGTACGGTAGTGCCGGCGTAATCGCGCCGGGCGGACAAGGTATCTTCGCGTATGACGCGGTCGATGGCCGCTCAGTCGCTCGAACCTACAGCGGCTCTTATTCGTTCCTACTCATTCACGGCCGACGCGCCGCCGCCACACGCGTCCGATTCCCGTCGATGCATAGCTAAGCATAATAAGTATGGACCGCTTTGTGTACGAGGCGCTCGCCGTGCCGCACGAGCGCCCTGCACGCATCGAACAGACATCGCTGTTCGAGTGACCGGCGACGGTTAGCCGGTCGTCCCGGTGACGGTGAAGTTGATCGATCCCGAGCCCGCCCGGTCGGTCGCAATGATGGTCGCCGAGCCCGGGTTGAGTCCCGGCGGTACCGTCACTTTGATGGTGCGCGGGTCCTTGATCGTGTAGCTCGCGCTGTAGTTCTGGCCGTTCTGGCTGAACACGACGGACGTCACCTGCTCGAAGTGCTGGCCGCTCAGCGTGAGCTTCGTCCCGACCGGACCCGACTGCGGGCTGACGCTCTTCAGCACCGGCGGCACGATGACGATGAAGTTCTGCTGCGAGGTCACCGAACCGAGCGGGCCTTTGAGCGTGATCGGTCCGCTCGTCGCGTCGGGAGGCACGACCGCGACGACGCGCTGGCTGGCGCCCGTCGTGATCTGTTTTGACGGATCCATGTTGAACAGGACTTGGTTCACCGTGCCCAGGTCCTTGCCGTGGATCGTGATCGAGTCGCCCGGGAGTCCTTTCTTCGGGTCGAACTCGTCGGGCTCGTCGAACGAGTAGCCGTCCACCGTGAACGAAGCCTGGTTGCTCGTCGCGCTCAAGCCGTTGTTGACGGTGGTGATCTGAATGGGGGCTGAGCCGGGCGATATGGCCGGCACGACCGCCTGCACTTCCGTCGCCGAGTCGAACTTGAAGCTCGCGGTGACGCCGCGAAACGTGACGTTCTGAACGTTGTTGAACCCCGTTCCGTCGATCTCGACCCAGGTCCCCGCGATTGCGTCGGACGGATTCACGCCGGTGATGTTCGGCGGAGGCGGGCTGGGCGGCAAGATGTCGGCTTTGCGGGTGGGTGATTGCATGCTGTTTCTCCTGGTAGTGAGTGGTGCGCGGCCAAAGCGCGCCCGGCCAGCATAGGGAAGCCGCTCGCCGCGCGACAGAGTCGTGCTACTCACCTCGTGGACCGCGATTACTCACGAAGGAACGATCGGGGAGCGTCGAACCGGGCGGCGGTGCGTCCCTCGCCGGTGGTACGGATCGTGCTGTTGTGGCTGGCAGGGATCGACTTGCGGCTGACGCTGCTCGCGGTACCGCCGGTCATCCCGCTGATCCACCGCGACCTGCACTTGAACGAATCCGGGATCGCGGCGCTCTCGAACCTGCCGGTGCTCGTGCTGGCCGGCTCCTCGATGTTCGGCGCGCTGCTGGTCGCGCGGCTCGGCGCGCGCCGCGCGCTGGTGAGCGGGCTGTGGGTGATCGCGCTCTCGTCCGCGCTGCGCGGCGCCGGCCCGTCGGTCGCGACGCTGTTCGCGATGACGCTGGTGATGGGCGTCGGGATCGCGCTCATCCAGCCCGCGTTTCCGTCGCTCGCGCGCGCGTGGTTTCCGGACCGCATCGCGTTCGGCACCGGCGTGTGGGCGAACGGGCTGCTGTGCGGCGAATCGATCAGCGCCTCGCTGACGATCCCGTTTCTGCTCCCGCTCGTCGGCGGCTCGTGGGAGCGCAGCTTCGTCGCGTGGAGCATCCCGGTCGCGGTGACGGCGCTCGCGCTCGGGTTCGTGCGTGACGCCGGCGACGCAACGAGCCGGCCGGCGAACGGCGCCTGGCTCCCGGACGTGCGCGACCGGCGCACCTGGATGCTCGGCGTCTTTCAGTCCGCGGCGAGCCTGACGTATTTCGGCGCGAACACGTTTCTGCCTGATTTTCTCCACGCGACCGGCGAGCCGCAGCTGGTCGCCGCGGCGCTCGCCGCGCTGAACGTCGCGCAGATCCCGGCCTCGCTGGTCGTCGGTTTGATTCCCATGCGAATCCTGGGGCGGCGGGAGACGTCGCTGTTCGTCGCGCTGCTGATCGTCGTCGCGCTCGCCGGGATGATCGCGTTCGGCGGTGCCGTCGCGGTGGCGGCGGCAGCGCTGCTCGGCTTCACCGGCGCGTACATTCTGACGATGAGCTTCGCGCTGCCCGCGCTGCTCGCGCCGCCGCACGAGATCGCGCGGCTCGCCGGCGGCACCTTCACGGTCGGCTACACGATCTCGTTCGTCACGACGCTGCTCTCCGGCGCCGCCTGGGATCTCACCCGCGCGCCGGCCGCAGCGTTTCTCCCGATGCTTCTCTCGGCGGCGATCGTCGCGGTGCTCGGCTCGCGCCTCGGCGCAGCGCTGCAGACGGCGCCCGCGGTGCGATCAGCCGGTTGAAGATCCCTGCCGCAAGACCTTGTCGACGCGTTGCGCGATCGCCGCGATGCCGGCGTTGCCCGCGGCGTGGTCCCGCAGCTCCTTCGTCAGCACGACCAGCACGTACGGGTTGTCGCCGAACGGATCGATGATGCCGGCGTCGTTGCGCGTGTAGTCGATCTCGCCGGTCTTGTGCGCGCACGGCGTTCCGGGCGGCAGGCCGCGCACGATCTTCGTGCGATCGTCGTTGCCGAGCAGCACCTGCACCATCGCGCGGCAGCTTTGTGGCGAAGCGACCGTCGGAATCCCTTCGCGCGCGCCGCGCTCGATCGCGAAGAGCAGCGCCGCGGTGTCGTTCGGGGTGAGGTGGTTCTCGCTGCGGCGCCACGACGGCACGACGTCGGCGAAGTGGCGCGCCAGCCGCGAGCCCACCATCCCGACCAGCTGCATCGTCGCGTTGATCGTGCCGATCCCGAACGCCGTCATCAGCGTGTTCGCCGCCGCGTTGTCGCTGACGTGGATCATCGCCTTGATCAGCGTGTCGATGCTCCATTCCTTGCCGGGCGGCGAACCGGCCAGCACGTCGGAACCGCCGATCAGGTCCGATGCGCGCGTCTTCACGAGATCGCTCGGCTTCGCGGTCCCGGCGTCGTAGGCGCGGTAGACCGTCGCCATGATGGCGAGCTTGATCACCGAGGCGGCCGGAAACTGCTCGTCGCCGCGCACGTCGATCACCGGCGGGCCGTTCCCCATCGTGCGCGCCGCGACGCCGGTGATCCCGGGAATGCGGTTGACGATATCGCTGACGTCCAGCCCCGGTTGCGCGATGCCGCGCAGCGGGCTCACGCAGGCCGCAGCCGCCGCCGCGCCGCCGAGAAAGCGCGCGCGTCTCACCGCGGTGCTTGCTCGGCGGGGAGCGGATCGGCGAAGCGAGCGAGGAACGCGGGAAGCCGCATATCCCGGCGATAATGCCCGCCTGCGATGGCTACTCCTCTCGTTCCGAGCGACCTCTTGCAGCTGGTGCTCGTCGCCGACCCGCAGCTCAGCCCCGACGGTTCGGCCGTGTTCTACCGCCGCGCGTGGTTCGATCGCGAGGCCGACGAGCTGCGCGGCGCGATCCGGCGCATCGACCGCGACGGCGCGGAGCGCGCGTTCACCAGCGGCACGAACGACCGCCTTCCGCGCGTCGCACCGGACGGCTCGGCGCTGGCGTTCGTCGCCGACCGCGACGGGAAGACGCGGCTGTGCGTACTGCGGCTCGACGGCGGCGAAGCGCAACTGCTCGGCGAGGAGTACAAGAAGATCACCGCGCTCGCGTGGTCCCCCGACTCGAAGCGCATCGCGTTCGTCGCGAACGCGCCGCACGACGCCGCGAGCGCCCCGATCTACCACGACGAGAAGAGCGGCGCGCGGCACATTCGCATGCTGCCGTTCAAGAGCGACGCCGAGGGGCTGCTCGACGGCGTGCGCAAGCATCTCTTCGTCGTCGACGCCGCGGGCGGTTCGGCGAAACAGATCACCGGCGGCGATTTCGACGTGAGCGCGCCGTCGTGGTCGCCGGACGGAACGCGCGTCGCGTTCCACGCGCGGATCGGCATCCGCGAGGACGCGACCGCGCTCAGCGACATTTACCTCGTGGACGTCGCGAGCGGCGCTTTGACCGCGCTCACCCACGGCGAAGGGCCGATGATCAACCCGTCGTTCTCGCACGACGGTCGCGAGATCGCGTTCCTCGGCCACTTCCACGGCGACGACGGCGGCGGCCGCTTCGACACCGAGCTGCTGGTCATCGGCGCGGACGGCGGTGCGCCGCGCTCGCTCTCCGCCGGGCTCGGACGAACCGTCGGCGGCGCGCTGGCGGGCGATCTGCGCAGCGGCGGGACGACGGTGCCGCAGTGGAGCGCCGGCGACAAGGAGATCGTCACGCAGGTGTGCGACGAGGGCAGCACGACGCTGCGCGCGTTCGCGCGCGACGGCAGCAAGACGCGCGTCGTCGCTGGCGGCGAGCGCGACGTCTTCGCGTTCAGCGTGGGCGGCGACGGCGCGGTGGCGTTCGCGTACTCGACGCCGGTGGTGCCGAACGAGATCGCGCTCGTCGAGCCGTACGGCGGCGAGCGCACGCTGACCGACACGAACCCGTGGCTCGCCGACAAAAACGTCGTTGCGCCGAAGCGCTACCGCCCGCGCGCCGACGACGGCGCGGTCCTCGACGGCTGGCTCATCGCGCCGCGGCAGCCGCAGGAGAAGACACCGCCGCTGGTGCTCGAAGTCCACGGCGGCCCGCACGGCGCCTACGGCCACACGTTCTTCTTCGAGTTTCAGGTGCTGGCCGCGCAAGGGATCGCGGTCGCGTACGGCAACCCGCGCGGCTCGCAGTCGTACGGGCACGAGTACTCCAACGCGATCATCGGCGACTGGGGCGGAATCGACGCGGCGGACGTGCTGCGCATCCTCGACGGCGCGCTCGAGCAAGGCTCGTTCGACGCTGCCCGCATCGGCGTCGCCGGCGGCTCGTACGGCGGCTTCATGACGACCTGGCTGCTCGGGCACAGCGACCGCTTCGCGGCCGGCGTCTCGATGCGCGCGGTCAACGACCACGTCAGCGAGATCGGCGCGTCGGACCTGGGCTGGTTTCTCGAGCGCGAGCTGCAGACGAAGTACGCCGACGACGCCGGCCGCAAGCTGTTCGAGATGTCGCCGATGCGTGCGGCGAAGTCGATCAGCGCGCCGCTGCTGGTCGAGCACAGCGAGCGCGACTTCCGCTGCCCGATCGATCAGGGCGAACAGCTCTTCACGATCCTCCGCCGCCTCGGCAACGGTGCAACGGAGTTCGTCCGCTTCACCGACACCGGCCACGAGATGTCCCGCGCCGGCAAACCCCGCTCGCGCATCCTGCGCCTGCGCGCGATCGCCCACTGGTTCATCCGCCACTTGAAGCCTGCCGGCGTCGAGCCCGTGCCGGACGAAGCCGGCGCGCTGTTCCGCAAGCTCGCAGGTGAAGCAGAGCTCGATCAAACGTGAGGCTTTTTGGCCGAGCGCTTGTGAACACCCGGCACAGAGCAGCGAATGGTACCCCGTTAGACCCGACGACACGGCCGCCCGGTCGAGCGTAGCCCAGACCCAGCGGCTTTAGCGCCTGAAATCGTTTTCCGAATCTTTACTCATGAACTACCGGGTGAGTCAGCGCGATGGCACGACGTGTTCATGCATGCTCGCGCCTGCAAGCGCTACGGAAGATGTACATGGACCGCGGTACGGATACGTCCGAAGCGTTGCGGTCGAAAGACGCTGCTCCACGTGCGAACGGCCCGTCTTGCGGCAGGTCGAACGCCCTTTGGTCTTCGCCTCGCGCGTTGAAGCGAATGACAGCGAGTTAATTGTCGACGTCGTGGGCGCGACCACGATCGCGTCCGACCTGGCCGGAATCCAGAATGGGACCGACCCGTCACGGGAACTGGTCATTGACGTGGCCGTTCAAATGCGCGATCAAGTATTGGTCGGTATCGCCGTTCAGGTCCGCGACCGCGACCTCGTCGACGCCGCGGCGGCGAAAGCGGTCAGCAGTCTCGCCGGGGACGACCGCGTTCAGCTGCACGAACGGAGCGTTTTCGAAGAGATCGAGGCTCGTGCCGCGGTCGTCGACGTGGCCGGCGCGGCGGCGCTCGCTGCTGAAGCGTCGTACGTCCCGCGGAGGACCAGAAAGGCGCGTCCTCACGTCGTGCGTACCGGACACGGCAACGTTCTAAAGACTCCTCGCATCGCGGCACACGCGCTATAAGAGAGTCGGCGCTGGCGACGACGAAAGCAAGCCGCCAAAGGCTTCAGCGCAGACGTGTCGCAAATCCCATGTGTGAAGTACCGGTCGGACGACCCGGCTGCCACTCGTGGGATGCGCCCTCGTCTCAACATCGCCGCCCTCGCCGCGCTTGCCCTCGCCGTACCGCTTGGCTCCGCGGCGCTTAGCGCGCCGAGCGCGCGATCCGTAGACCCCGTGCTGTACGCCGGGCTGCATTGGCGGAACATCGGGCCGTTTCGCGGTGGGCGCGCGGTTGCGGTGAGCGGCGTCGCGGGCGATCCGCGCACGTTCTATTTCGGGGCGGTCGGCGGCGGGGTGTGGAAGACGACAAGCGCCGGCGCGGCGTGGAAGCCGGTGTTCGACGAAGAGCCGGTCGCGTCGATCGGTGCGATCGCCGTCGCGCCCAGCGATCCGAACACGGTGTACGTGGGGAGCGGCGAGGCGGACATGCGCTCCGACATCATCCACGGCAACGGGATGTACCGCTCGACCGACGCGGGCGCGCACTGGACGCGGATCGGGCTCGAAGACTCGCGCCAGATCGGCCGCATCCTCGTCGATCCGAAGGATCCGAAGACGCTGCTCGTCGCAGCGCTCGGGCACGCGTACGGGCCGAACGAGATGCGCGGCGTCTACCGCTCCACCGACGGCGGGGCGAACTGGGCGCCGACGCTCTTTCACGACCGCGACACCGGCGCGATCGATCTCGCGAGCGATCCGTCGATGCGCACGGTGTACGCCTCGCTGTGGCAGACGCGGCGTCCGCCGTGGAGCGTCTATCCGCCCTCGAACGGGCCGGGAAGCGGCCTCTACAAATCGACCGACGGCGGGGTGACGTGGAACCACCTCACCGGCCACGGCTTCCCGGCCGACGACCTCGGCAAGATCGGGCTCGCGGTCGCGCCGAGCGAGCCGAACCGCGTCTACGCGATCGTCGACGCGAAGGACGGCGGCCTCTACCGCAGCGACGACGGCGGCGCGAGCTGGACGCCGATGAGCAAGGACAAGCGCATCTGGGAGCGCGGCTGGTACTTCTGCCACGTCACCGTCGACCCGAAGAATCCCGACGTCGTCTACGTCGCCGACACGGCGATGTACCGCTCGAGTGACGGCGGCAAGACCTTCACCGCGATCAAAGGCTCGCCCGACGGCGACGACTTTCAAGGCTTGTGGATCGACCCCACCGACCCCGCGCGCATGGCGCTCAGCAGCGATCAAGGCGCATCGGTCAGCCTCGATCGCGGCGAGACATGGAGCTCGTGGTTCAACCAGCCGACGGGCCAGTTCTATCACGTCGTCGCCGACGACGCGTTCCCGTATCATCTGTTCGGCGCGCAGCAGGACAGCGGCGCGGCGATGATCGTCTCGCGCAGCGCGCACAGCGGCATCGAAGAGCGCGACTGGCGCCCGATCGGCGCCGGCGGCGAGAGCGGCTCGATCGCGGTCGATCCGCGCGACCCGAACGACGCGTACGGCAACAATCCGGTCGTGCGCGAGGACTTGCGCACGGCACAGACGCGCTCGCTCGCGCCGACGACCGGGCTCCCCGGCGTGTGGCGCGCCGAGTGGACGCAGCCGATGGCGTTCGGCCCCGATCACGCGCTGTACACCGCGAACCAAGTCGTGTTCCGCTCGCGCGACCGCGGCGGGCACTGGCAGCAGATTTCCGGCGATCTCACCCGCCGGCACGCCGGCGTCCCCGCGACGCTCGATCCGCCGACCGCGAAGGACGCCGACACGCCGGAACCGCGCGGCGTCGTCTACGCGCTCGCGCCCTCGCCGCTGCGCGCGAACCTCGTGTGGGCCGGAACAGACGATGGCCTCGTACAGGTGACGAATGACGGCGGCCGCAGCTGGCGCAACGTCACGCCGCCCGCGCTCACGCCTTGGAGCCACGTTGACACGATCGAGGCGTCGCGTTTCGATCCGGGGAGCGCGTACGTCGCCGTGGACCGCCACCGGCTCGACGACGACCATCCATACGTTTACGTCACGCACGACGGCGGGCGCACCTGGCGCAGCGCCTCGAGCGGCATCGCAGCCGACAGCTTCGTCTACGTCGTGCGCGAGGATCCGCAGCGGCGCGGGCTCCTATACGCCGGCACGGAGACAGGCGTGTACGTCTCGTTCGACGACGGCGCCTCGTGGCAGTCGCTGAAGTTGAACATGCCGCACGTCTCGGTGCACGATCTGATCGTCCACGACGGTGACCTCGCGCTCGCGACCCACGGGCGCGCGTTCTGGATCCTCGACGACGTCTCGCCGCTGCGGCAGCTGGCGGCGAACGCAGCGCCGGGCGCGCGGCTGTTCGCGCCGCGCGACGTAGTGCGGCTCCGCCCGTACAACGACGAAGCCGAAGCCTCGCCGCCCGAAGTTCCGATGGGTGAGAACCCACCGTACGGCGCGCTGATCGACTACGTCGTCCCGCCCGGCGCGAGCGGACCGGTTCGGCTTGAGATCGCCGACGCGACCGGCAACGTGCTGCGCGCATACGCTAGCAGCGATGCGGCGTCGGATCCGAAGGCCGCTCCCCCGCCGTACCCGTCGTACTGGGTCGCACCGAAGCCGCGTCCGTCCGCGGAACCCGGCATGCACCGCTTCGCCTGGGATTTCCATGCCGCGTCAATTGCGAGCGGCCGCCGCCGTCGCGGCGGCGCCGGTCCTTTCGTCCCGCCCGGGCGCTACATGGTCCGTATGACGATCGGCGATCACACGCTGACGCAGCCGCTCGTCATACGCCGCGATCCGCGCATCCGCGCGAGCGATGCGGGCCTTGTCGCGCAGTACGCGCTCGCTCGCAACGTCGATGCGCTTCTCGCCCGCGTGCAAGCGGCGATCGACGAGGCCGGCCGCGCGCGGGCCAAAACGGGCGCGAACGTCGCGCGCATTGATGCCATTGCCGGCAAGCCGCCGGCGGAAGACCCGCGCAACTCCGTCGGCTCGCCGCCGAGCAGGTTCACGACGCTGCGCTGGTACGCCGGCGCGCTCGGCGATCTCTTCGATTCGGTCGAAAGCGCCGACACCGCACCGACGCCGGCGGAACGCACGAGGTGGATCAAGCTCCGCGCGGAGACCGAAGTCGCGCTGCGCGCGTGGAAGGCCCTCACAACGTAGCACCTCGTGACACGCTTGCGATCGTGAGGGCAAGGTAAGCTCTTTCGGCTCGTTCAGCGACGAACAATGCCATGACGTTGGCACGCTGCAGCGCCACAATGGCTCCGATGGCGGTCGGAGCAACGGGGTTGGAGATGAAAACGGTTGTTGCAATCGGGACGGGGTTGGTACCAACCTTTCTCGGCCTGGCGGGATTCGTTGCAGCGCTTTGGGCGTTCTGGCGCCAAAGTCGCGACAGCTTACCCGTTGCGACGCCTACGGCTCAGGAGCGCGCTGAGGCAGCCGAAGAGCTCTGGTCTCTGTATCCTGCATTCCCTGACGACGAACCAGATACGGCTCTATTCCTTCTTGAAGAATCTCGTCGCGAATACGATGGCTGGGTGGCGAGTAATGAAAGAATCGAAGGTAAGGCGACCTGGCTAACTGGATTTCTTGCCGGTGGCGCTGGACTACTGACGGTGTTCGGTAACGCCCGAGGTGATAAATCGCACGTCGACCCAGGACCTTTCCTTTTCTTGGCGATCATAGCCGCATTCGGTGCCGTCCTTTGCTGCCTGTATCTGGTTCGTACGAAGTTTCGATTGCATCCGAGCACATCGGCATATGTATCTCCTTTGACGGCGTATGTATCGAAGTCGCGGTTCCATATCGCTCTGAGTTTGGCCGAAGAATACAATCGTGCGTCGATCGATCTGGCCCGTCGACGACGATTCGATCCGGTTGCCTGGACGGTTGCTCAGGGCTCGCTCATGCTGGCGGTCTTTGCAATCCTAGTCCACTTCGGCAGCCATCTCGAGGGGCACGTCCCCGGCAAAGCTGTGGTAAACTGTAGGGTACAGAGCGGTTCGTTTCATACGGGGACCGCCTTCAAGGCCTCCTGTGAGGAGCAGCAAGATGTCCGATAAGCCGCAACCGACGTCAGCCGTACCGCCGCCGCCACCGACGAGCAGTCAGCTGCACGAGGGCTGGAAACCGGCTCAACCGCCGCGTCCACCAAAGGGCTGAAGGGCTCTCAACCCCGCGAGCGCCGGACAGCTTCCGACTCAGGATGTCGTGGAAGATCGGAGCCCGCGCTTTTGCGGGTGGACAGCCTTTTCGATCTAGCATCGCCGATCGTCTCGGCGATCAGCGGGAAAGGAAGATCTCGACTCGGCGATTCTTTTGACGACCATCCTCAGTCGCGTTGTCTCGAATCGGAAGCGCATCGCCGAAGCCGGTGGCCCGCTTGACTTCAACGCCTTGTGAGATCAGCTCACGCCTGACGGACTCCGCCCGCCCCTTCGATAGAACGAGGTTCGCATCGTGCGTCCCGGTGCTGTCGGCGAAGCCAACAAGAATCACCTTGCGTCCGGCGTTGCGTTTGAGTCCGGCGATCGAAACAAGTCGGCCGACGTCGACAAACGCCTTGTTATCGAGGACGTCGCTTCCGGTACGGAAGTAAAAGTTGAACGGAAGCTGTTCGCTGGTGCGCACGATGTTCGCATACTCGCGCGGAGCGCCGGCAGGCACGCTCACGGGGGGCGCGCTCGCGGACACGGCGTCGATGATGCTGCCGACAAATCCGTTCTGCTCAACGATTCGCTGCCCGTCGGAGGACTGGACGTAATCAATGAACGGCCGCACTTGGGCGTTGCTCGGGTTCGCCGCGGTATACAGGTAGAGCCGCCGTGTCAGCGGATAGGTTTCGCGCCCGACCGTCAGGGAGTTGGGCAAGATCGCGATTCCTCCGGACGCGACCTTGAGCGCCTTCGCTCCCGTGGCATACGGAAGCCCGACGAAACCGATCGCGCTCGGATTCCGCGACACCGCTTCCGCCAGCGTGCGGCTATCCTCGAAGCGCTTCGCCGAACCGATGAGCGCGGCTTTCCCCAGCACAAGGTTGCTGAACGTGTCGTAGGTCCCGGACTTCGCGTCGCGGGCGTACACCGTGATCCTACCGGGTTTTCCGCCGACGCCCTTCCAGTCGCCAACGGCGCCTGTATAAATCTTTCTGAGCTGGTCGATGGTCAGCGCGTCGACCGGGTTTGCCGGATTAACGATGACCGCAATGCCGTCCAGCCCGATGACGTGCTCGTTCGCGCGAGACGTCATGTCTCCCAGCGAGCGCAAGCGCCTAGCCTCGGCCGGCTTGATGGCGCGAGACGCCATCCCGATGTCGCACGCGTTTGCCAATAGTCCGGTAAACGCGGTCGCCGAGCCGTGCGCCGCGATCGGAACCTGCTGCTCCGCTCCCCCGAGGGATGCGGTGACCACGCGCTGATCCTGACCGTCGTCCCGCTGGGCGATCTGCGTGCCACCTCGCTTCGTGAGATAGCCTTTTATGAGCTCGGGCCCGAGCTGAGAGCCGATCGTGTTTGAGCCGCAGAGCCGCATCGCCGTCGTCGAGGCCGGCGCCCCTGGCGCCGCTGCTCCCGGCGTGGACGCCTGTGCGACCGGTGCCGGCGTCGCTGCGGTGCTGCCTTTGCCTCCGCGAAGGTAAACGAAGCCGGCGACGATGACGACGACAAGTCCGAGCAGAATGACGATTCCGATCCCTGCAAATCCGCGCGACGGTGCCGCGACCGGCGTGAGCGGTTTGCCGCATTCGGGGCATACCGCATCGGGACCACCAACCGGAATCTGCTCTTTCGTGTCCGCCTTCGTGCAGCTGCCGAAATTTGTACAGCGCCCGTACTTCGATGCCATCAGTTTCCTTTCAGCAGATCCTCTACGCGCGCTTGCGCAGCGATGTACGCCTGTCGCGTCTTGTCGAGCGGGTTGGGCCGCTCGGTCTTCACCGCGTCGACTTGCGCACCGACGTTCGCCAGCAGCTCGGCGCGTTTCGCCTGGTGCAGGAAGTCGCGGGCGAGCAAGCCGCGAATCTGCGTTTCAAGTGCGTCGAACGAGAGCGCGTCCAGCGCATCGACCGCGTCGGTGAGCGATTTTCCCAGCGAGAGCGGCGGCGCCTCGCGGCCCTGGGCATCGTTCCGCATCAGGTAGACACCCTTCCGGCCGGTATCCGGGTCCTCAAGCGTCTGAACGATCGAAAGCGCCGAAGCGAGCAGCAGCTCCGGGAGAATCTCCGACGGTCCGATCTTGCGCAGGAACAGGCTCGGGAACTGCGTTCCGTCGCCTTCCGAATGGAGCTCGAAGCGCGCTTGGTCGCCGTCGGTCGCGCCGACGCGCGCGTCGTATTTGTCGCGCAGAAAGGAGACGTCTTGAACGTCGCGCGCGGGGAACGCGCTCGTGACGTTGATGAGGGTGATTTCGTTCGGCCGCTTCGGGTTGGTGACGATCTCTTTCTGGCCCGGACGAGCGTTGACAAACTCTTCTTCGAGGATCTTGCGGAACTCGGCTTGGTTGGCCGCTTCCGGCAAGATGATCGTCGAAAACGAGAACATCGGTCCCAAACTCTCGTTTCCGGGTACGACGCGCGTCACTTCGGCGGGGTTGAACACGATGAAGTTCTTTGCGCGCGATACGATTCCGGTCACGTAGGCGCGCAACGACTCACGGTTTCCCCCGTACTCCTTCTGAAGGCGCTCGACGATGCTCACCCCGAGCACGCGCTCCCGGTCTTTGTTACTGCTGATGTAAGCCTCATGCGCCTGGAGCGCCTGTTCCTCACACGTCGCGGCGACGATATCTTGGAACCGCTGAGCGTCGACCCGCTGATTGAAGACCGCGAACGAGAGGTTGTCGGCGACGAGCGCCGCGAGCGCGACTCGGACCGCGGTCGTCTGAACCTTCTGCTCGTCCTCGTTGCGCGTCAGAGCCTTTGCGAAGTCCTTGACGACATCCGGCTTGTAGAAGCGGATCACGAGAGCCCGCGTGTCGTCGTCGCCGTCGTCGACGAGTCGAGCCGCAAGGTCCTTGCCGAACTCCGCGAAGGCCTGGGATATTGTGCTTGCGGCGGCGTTCACGTCTGCGGCCAAATCGTTGATCGCGGCAGAGAGCGATTGCAGGAGCGATTTCGCGAATGAGCTGGCCTGCAGGATCGTGCGGTACGTGTAGAGCTGTTGCAGGTTCACGGCTTCGTCGTCGAAGAGCCGTTGTCGCCGGCCGAGCAGCTTCCCGACCATTCCGACCGCGGCCCACTGCCTCGCATCGCTCTGCACGCGCTGCTCGGCGTCCTTGATCAAGCCCGACGTCTTCGTGGCGCGCTCGTCGAAGCGCGCCGCTTTCTCGTCGAGCCACTTCACCAAGGCCGCGATGACTTGGGAGACTTCCGAGATCGAGCGGACTCCATTCTTCCAGTCGGTGAACAAGTCCGATTCAATGATGCGGCGGATCTCTCGAACGTGGTCTACGATCTCGCCGCGCTTGACCTCGTAGAACTTCTGCACGCCGAGGTCACGATAGTTGTCCGAGTATGCGGTTTCGCACATCTTCATAAGCTCGTCGATCCAGCTCGCCTGGTTCCCCTTGGCGATCTCGACGACGGTGCTTTTGAAGTTAGGAATGATGTCGAGCCAGTATTTCTGGATCGGCTTCCACTTGGAGTTCTTTTTTTCGTCGGGAAGCACACCGGTCGAGAGCATGAGCGCGTCATCACCGATCGACCAGCGCAATTCCATCTCGGGATTCCGCACGAACTCGGCAAAGCTCGTGTTCACCGGCTGGTCGACATAGCCGAAGGCGTCGGTCCAATTGTTGTACTCGAGCTGAAGAACCGCTTGCTGCGCGAACGAGTAGGTGAGATACTCGCGGATCTCTTCCTCCGGGTATGCGATCTGCTTTACGCCAAAGGTGAAGAAGCGGCGGGTGCGCTCCGGCTTACCGCTAGCCGGAGCACGCTCTTTCTCGTCCGCTTGGCTTCCGAGCTCGAAGCGTTCCTGGCGCTTGATCGAGTCACCGTCCGACGTGCTCCAGAGGAAGTCGCGCGTCGCGACGATCTTCTGGAACAAGAACGCCGCCACGATGTCGGGCAGCTCGGTGTCGATGTCGACTTTGTTGTGATCTTCGTTCTCGTCCGTGAACAGGTAGCAACAGTTGAAGGAATCCTGAAGGTCGAGACGCGTCTTCAACGTGCCGGAAACGTCCCACGGAAGATATTCGCCGACGTCGAGCGCGTTGAGTTCGAGGAGCGCGGCGTACCCGTTGGCATGGTAGTTGGCGCCGGCCCGGTTCGCGGCGGGCAGCTTATCGGGAAGGAGCGCGTAAATCAAATTGCGATAGTTCGGTGTCGGGAACATCTGCCGAACCTGACAAACCGCGTCAACGAGGCTTCCGCTCCCCGTTCCGCCGGCCAAACCCGACAAGAAGTGGAACGTGACGTTGGCGATCCCTCCGGTTTGCATCTCCTTCACGAGCGCCTGCACTTGGCTGCGGAACTGCTGCGCGCGGCACGCGAACAGAAAGCGACCGAGACGGCGTTTCTGTCCGCCGACGACGCTCGCGCTATCGGCGGACTTCAGGATGGCTCGGAGTTGATCGCGGTTTCCGATCCATGGCGCGATTCCAGGGTAGTCGCCGACCGTGTCCAGGATCTCGCCGAGATTCAGTCCGCTAATCTTGAGCTGGCTCGTTTGCGGAAGCTGAACGCTCGTTCCCAGGATCTTCCACGTCGGGTCGTCGAGCGCCATGAGCGCGTCACTAGAATCCACATAAAGATACCGAACGTTGACGTTCGAGGGATTCTCCGAACGGAAGTTCTGATAGATCGTCTTGCGAAACGAGCGGAGAATTTTCCCGCCGGTTCCGCCGAGGCCGATCATCAGGTGGTTCTCGAGAACGTCCGCCATGACGTGTTGACCCCTTCACTTCACCGTAGAGAGATCGCGCCGAGAAGAATTCAACGCCGGCCCGGCTTCGACGTAGCCAGGCCATGTTGCCTCCCAGCACCGGGCGGGCGGGCGCTATGCTTCCCGGCTACTCCCGGCGGCGACGGGACGCGGGTCCGCCGGAGGTGTCTGCTTCCGCGTCGCGGCGCCGCAAGGCTAGGCTGGCGGAAATGCGTCCGTGATTTCGGCGCTCCATTTTGGCAATGCTGTTCCGGCCGAGGCAGCGTTATAGGTCGGGATGAACAGCCGGTTGTCGGCGATGCATTCGATCAGGCGATTGCGGCCGAAGCGCCGTTCGATCGTCACCGCCATGCGCCAGCCGACGGTGTACCACGGGCCCTGCGTCCCGAAGAAGGCGAGGCCCGCGTCGCGCGCGGCGTCGCTGGACAGCTTTCCGCTGAGGATGTCGTGAAAGAACGCCGCGAGCTGCACCATCCGCGGCGCGAACGTCGCGCGCTCGTCCTTCCACTCCGGTATCGACTCGGCGCCGACGACGGTCGCGGGATCGACGTCCGCGCCGCCCGCGCCGGCCAGCACCGCGAACCCTTCGCCGAACGCGCCCAGCCAGTCGTCGAACGTCTTCAGCCGCGGCGGCAGGCGCTCGAGCTGTGCGCGAACTTCCGGCGTCGGACAGTTCTGCGCGAAGCCGACGTGGTGCAGCTCGTGCGCGACCGTGTAGGTGAACACGGTCGCCGAGATCGCCGGATCGAGGTAGAGAAAGATGCCGGGATCGTGCTCGAGGTCGAAGACGAAGCTGTTCGTGCGCGGTTTGATCTCCGGGTACACGCTGGCGTGCAATCGCGAGCCGCTCGGCAGATACGCCAGCGCACGCCGGCCGCAGACCGTCACGTCGGCATGCGACCACGCATCGAGCGCCGCGGCGAGCTGCTCGCGGCGCGCGAGCAGCGCGGGATCCGAGACGAACGCGCGAAACGCCGCGTCCTCGAACGGCCGCTTGAAGGAGCGCTCGCGCTCCGCGAGCCGGCGGTACCCTTCGCTGGCGAAAAGCGCGTTCCACTGCGCTTCGTAGGGCGCTGCGCCGGCGGCGCGCCGCGCGAGAATCGCGAGCACCGCTCGCGCCTCGTCGGCGACGAGCTTCAGCCGAATCGCATCGTCGCCGGTGCCGAGCTGCGCGCGCGCGGCGTGCGGCGCGAGCGTCAGAGCCGACAGACCGCCGAGGAAAGCCGAACGCTGCATACGCCGCGATCATAGCGGCCGGCGCAGGGCGCTGTCAACTATTTAATTAGTTAAAATCTCGGTCGTAGTCGACGGAGACGACCTTCAGGGTGCGGTCGCCGACCGGACGGTGCCACACGACGGTGTCGCCGGCGCGGTGCCCCATGAGGGCCTCGACGAGCGGCGAGTCGATCCCGAGCCGGCCGTGTCCGACGTCGGTGTGATCCGCCTCGACGACGGTGAACGTCTGCGGTTTGGGTCCGACGCCCTCGACGACGACCGTCGCGCCGAAGCCCACCACGGCATGGTCGGCCGGCGGTACCGGAATCGGGGCCGCCTTGCGCCTCGGTCGCGGGACGAGCGCTGGTTCCGGCTCGTCGTCGCGCTCTTTCGTGAACGCTCGGCTCATGTCATCACCTGCGCGGAAACTGCCGCTACGAAGTCACGTGCGCGCGCGAGCAGCTTGTCTCCTTCGGCAAGCAGCAAGTTTCCGCCGATCAGCAGCATCGTGTCGGGGCCGTAGAAGTCGAGCAGCTCCTCGATCCGGTCCAGCCGCATCCCGCCGGCCGGGACGGGGAGCGCCGCTCGCAGCTCGCCCCACGGCGCCCGCAGGCCCGCGGCGATCTCGCCGCACTCCGTCTGCGGGTAGGCGAACCGGCCGCCGTAGTTGACGAAGATCGGCGCGTCCGCGCCGAGCAGCCGGAAGAGCCGCCCGAACAGGAGCGGCGGCGCGATCCGGGCGGCGCCGCCGAACGAGGGGTGGGCGAGGTAGACGAACTCCGGAAACTCGTCGACCAGCTCGCGGAACGCGGGCAGCCCGACGACCATCGGCGCGACCAGCACCACGCGCACGCCTTCCTCGCGCGCGATCCGCGCATGCTCGCGCAGCACGCGCGGCGTGCCGATCAGGTGCGGCGCGTAGAACGACGGCCTCCCGGTCGTGCGCACGGCTTCCGTTGCGGCGGCCTGACACGCGCGCACGCGCTGCGCGAACGGCGAGTACGTTTGATCGGCGATCCCGTGGTCGTCTTTGACGACGTCGACGCCGGCCAGCGCGAACGTCCGGCACATCGCCGCGAGCTGTTCGACGCTCATCCCCTGCGGCTTCATCGCGGCCGCGGTCAGCGGCCGGCACGGCGCGTCGAGCAGCGCGCGCATGCCGGCGATCCCGTGCCGCGGGCCGGAAAACCGCGCGAGCAGCTGCGGCGGCAGCTCGAGGCCGACGAACTGCACGTAGTCCCACAGCGAGGCGTTGCCGAAGATCATGTTGATCAGCTGCGCCGTCTCGCCGCCGGTCGTCTGCACGGCGATCTTCACCGCGACGCGATACAGATCACCATCGACGTGCTCGACCGACGCGACGCGCGCGACGACCTCGTCCAGAATGCGCTGCTCGCGCACCGCTTCCAGCGGGCACTCGACGCTCTGCTCGATCGCCAGCGCCTCGGCGCGCGCTTCGATTTGCGCCGGCTCCGAGCGCATCAAGTACGTCGCGGTCAACCACGCCATCGCCGGCTCTCCGCCGTTCAGCTGCCGGTGCCCTGGTAGCGGTTGAGCCCGACCCGCCAGAACGCGTAGCCGATCAGGAACACCAGCGCGCCGACGACCGGCGTGAAGAGCCCGATCCCGGGGTTCAGGTGCAGCCCGTCCTCGCTCTTGTGCAGCAGATACGTCGCCGGGAAGTAGTTCATGAACGCGAACGGGAGCACGAACGCGAGCACGAGCCGCACGCCGCGCTGGTAGATCGAGATCGGGTAGCGCGAGAACTCTTGCTCCAGCGACATGAAGACCCAGCGCAGCGAGTCGATGCGCGTGAACCAGAACGACGCGGTCGCGATCGCGAGGTTGATCCCGAAGTCGATCAGCGCGCCGCCGAGCGCGACCAGCGGGACGTACGCGATCAGCACCCAGTCGACGCGCACGCCGGCGAACCCCGTCACGGCGCAGAAGTAGAGGATCGCCAGGATCAGCTCGTCGGGCCAGATCTGCTGCGGGAAGGTGATCGCCTGGAAGAGCGGGTCGAGCGGCCGCACCAGAAAGCGGTCGAACCGGCCTTCGCGCACGAACTCCGGGACGCTGCCGACGGTGAAGAAGACGGTGTTGTGCAAGCCGTGCCCGAGCATCCACAGGCCGTACATGAACGCGGTCTGCCGGAAGTCCCAGCCGTTGATCGACGGAAAGTTGCGCAGCGTGACCCACAGCGCGATCAAAGCGGTAGCGTGGTAGATGACGGTGAACGCTCCCCACATGAGGAAGTTCGCCCGGTACTCCAGCATCGTGAGCAGGTTGATCCGCCAGTAGCGTGCGTACGTCGCGAGGTACACGGCGCAGCGTTTCCGTGAACGAGGTGCAGGTCCCCGTCCGCGAGCCGTACCGGCTCGACCTGACCGCCGTCGTCATGCGACGGCTGTCCACCAACGTCGTCGACGTCTTCGACGGCACCGCGTACCGCCGGCTGCTCGGCGATCCGAACGAGCCGGTGCTGCTCGCGGTCGAACAGCACGCGCCCGGCCTGCTGGCCGCGCGCCTCGAGGGGCCGAACGCGAACGCGTTCGACCTCACCGCGATCGTCCGCCGCGCGCTCGGCACCGAGGTCGATCTGTCGCCGTTCTACGCCGGCGCCGCGAGCGTGCCGTGGCTGCACGCGATCGCGACCGGCGCGCGTGGGGTGAAACCGCCGCGCTATCCCTCGTTGTGGGAGACGGTCGTCAACGCCGTCGTCTACCAGCAGGTGTCGATCCACGCCGCCGGCGCGATCTTGCGGCGGGTCATCGAGCGCCATTCCGCTTCACGCGAGCTGGGCGGCGTGCGGCTCTATCCGTTTCCGTCCGCGCGCACGCTGCTCGGCGCCGACCCGGTCGAGCTGCGCGCGCTCGGCCTTTCGATCAACAAGGTCAACTCGCTCAAAGGAGTCGCCGCCGCCATCGAATCCGGCGAATTGGACGAGTCGGCGCTCGAACCGCTGACCACGCCGCAGCTCATCGAGGCGCTGGTTACGCACCGCGGCATCGGCCCGTGGACGGCCGCGGTCGTCGCGCTGCGCGGTTTCGGCCGGCTCGACGTCTTCCCGATGAACGACTCGGGCGCGACCGCTTCGCTGCGCAAGCTCTCCGGCGACCCGAACGTCGAAGCCGAACCGATCATCGAAGCGCTCACCCCCCAGCAAGGAATGCTCTACTACCATTTGCTCCTCGGCCGGCTCAACGCGACCGGCGAAGTCTCGCTGTGAGGGCCGGTCGACCGCGCGACCGTCGGGAGCATCTGCTCAAGCCTCGCGTCCTTCGTCGTCGAACAGGACGTCGTAGCGCAGGCTGCCCTCCGCGGTCACGCGGCTGCCGGCGGTGCGCACGTGCGGCTGCAAGCGCCCGTCGTGCATCAGATGCCGCACGTCGGCGCCGTGCAGCAGCGTGGCCGCGTCCGCGATCAAGCGCCGATGGCAGCGCCACCACAGCGATTCCGAGCACAAGATCGCGGTGCGTTTTTCGGCGGCCGCGTTCAAGAGGTCGTCGAGCGCGGTTGCGAACGCGTCCGTGCCCATGTAATCGGCATACGCCCGAAACGACGGATGCCGCAGCGCGACGTTGCTGCTGTCGGGGTTGGGTTTGCGAAAACCGCCGAGCGCGGGTTCCCAGCGGTACGCGCTGCCGCTGAGCTGCGGAACCCAGCGTTCCATCTCCTCGCGCCAGAAGTGCGGATGCCGGCGGCTCTTCGGCACGGTGCGAACGTCGACGATGAGCTCGATGCCGGCGTTGCGTATCAACGCCGCGAGCTCGTCCGCGCTCGCGGTGCCGTGTCCGAGCGTGAGCAGCCGGAACCTAGCCGATCGCGTTGGAGCGGAGCGAGACGAGGCGGCGGAAGCGGCGTTCGGCGCGCAGCTCGACGAGAGCGGGATCGTGCTCCATCACCAGCATCCAACCGGGGTCTTCGCGCACGGCGCATTCGAGGTCGTCGAGCGCGCCGTAGACGTCGCCGGTGGCGAGCCGCGCGTACGCGATCAGGTAGCGCGGCACCTCGTACGAGGCGTTGACGAGCAGCATCCGGTCCAGCGTGCGCTGCGCGCCTTCGCGGTCGCCGATCAGCGCGCGCGCGTGCGCGCCGGACGCTAGCTCGTACGGATCGTCGGAGAGCTTGTCGTTCGGCTGCAGCAGCGCGAGCGTCTCGTGCGGGCGGCCGCTGGCGTCCAGCGCGTCGGCGAGGTAGACGCGCACGACGCGCGAGCGCGGCTCGATCTCCATCAGCTCGCCGGCATGCGCGATGGTCGCTGCGTATTCGCCGCGGAAGAACGACGTCGCCATCGTGCACAGCGCGTAGAAGAACGAGGCCGGCTCCAGCGAGGTCGCTTGCGCGCTCGAGAACTCCGCGGCGGCGAGGTCACCGTCGATCAGTGCGAGGTTCCAGCTCGCAATGTGCGCGCGCGCGTCGTACGGGTCAAAGCTGAGCGCTTCGGCGACGTGCGGCGCCGCGACCGCGCGGCCGAGCCCCGAGTCCATCGCGACGCACGCGAAGGCGGCGTGCGCCGCGGTGGAGCGTGGGTCGAGCGCGAGCGCGCGCCGCGCGAGCGAGCGCGCTTTGGCGTGCGCGTGCACCGGCGTGACGGCGAGCTCCCGCGAGAGCAGCAGCCAGCCGACGCTCAGCCCGGCGTACGCCTCGACGCACAGCGGGTCGATCGCCGCGGCGCGCTCGAAGTGGCGCATCGCGCTGGCGACGTCGGGCTGCGAGGCGCGCGAGAGCAGCAGCCGCCCGAGCACGACCGCGCGCGCGGCGCCGTCGGCCGGCCGGTGCGTGCGCGTGCGGGTCAGGACCAACCCGAGCTCGACGCTGATCGCTTCCATCGCGCGCGCGCGGTAGCGGAAGAACTGCCGCGGAGAGAGGTGCAGCGCGGCCGCGACCGCCGCGGTCGTCTCGCCGTCGACGTCGCAGCGGCGCACGATGTCGGCGCAGAAGCGGTGCTCGTGCTTCAGCGCGCGCTCCACCAGCGTGAGCACGGCGTCGCGGGCCGCCTCGCAGCGCAGCGCGCGTTTGAGCTCGAGCGCGATCTCGTCGCGCTCGAGCGCGGCCGGGCGGCGAACGTTGCGCAGCACGCGCCGTACCGAGCCATGACTCCAGAGGCCGCTCGGGTTCATCCCGCGGCGTCCTGAAGGCAGCGGACCGGCCTCTCCCCACCAGGAGTCTTCTGGTCCATGTCACCGCGTTCCGAGCGTCCGGCCCGCCCGCCTTCTCCCGCCGAGCAGAAACGTGCCGCGTTTGTGCCGCGGCGGTTGCTTTGGCGGGCAGGAACCGCCGGAACCGAGCCGCATCCAAACGGGGTCCCCGGAGAGCACGAATGTGGAGGTGAGGTAGCGCGGTGTCGCTGTGGGAACCGTTCACCGAGCCTGCGCGGCACGCGATCGTGCGCGCGCAAGAGGTCGCGCAAATGTTCGCGTCCACGTACATCGGGACCGAGCACATCGCGTTCGCGCTGGCGGAGCGTGACGACGAGCTGGGCCGGTTGCTGACGAACGCGGTCGACCGCGAACGCTTGCGCGAGCTGCTCGGCGGCGCGCGCGGGTTTCCGAAGTCGGAGATGGTCTTCACGCCGGGGGCGAAGCGCACGATCGAGCTCGCCTTCGAGAACGCGCGGCGACTCGGGCACGACTACATCAGCGCCTCGCATCTGGCACTGGGGATCCTGGCGAGCGACGACGACGTGCCGCTCCGTCCGGAGACGAACCTCGCCCGCTTGCGCGCCGAGCTCGAGGCGGTCGCGGGGACGGAGCGCGCTCCCAAAGGCGGGGCGGAGGCGTGGGAGCAGACGTCGGGCGCCGCCGAACCGCCGCCGGCGACGCGAACGCTCCTCGCCTCGCTGCGCTACTTCCCGCAGCTCTCGCAGCCGGGGACGCGCGTGACGGTGACGATCGAACCGCCGCAGGGCGCGCCGCAGTCGTGGACGTGGAAGCACGGCGAGGGGCCGGCGCGATGATGGACGAGCGCAGCCTGCAGACGCTGCCGCCGGGTCTGCCGGTGCCGGTCGACGACGGCGCCGCCGCGCACCTGCGCGGGATGCGGTTGCCGCCCGTCCAGCTGCCGGCGACCGACGGCAGCGCGGTCGACTTGGCTGCGCTCGCGGGGACGGTCGTCGTGTTCGCGTACCCGCGCACCGGCCGGCCCGGCGAACCGTCGCTGGTCGACGACTGGGATTCGATTCCCGGCGCGCGCGGCTGCACGCCGCACACGTGCGGCTTTCGCGATCTGCACGCGGAGTTCGCCGCGCTGGGCGCGCGCGTGTACGGCCTCTCGACGCAAGAGACGGCGTACCAGCGCGAGATGGTGGACCGGCTGCACGTGCCGTTCCCGGTGCTGAGCGACGCCGAGCTCGCGCTCGCGCACACGATCGGCCTGCCGACGATGGACGTCGCCGGCCAGACGCTGCTCAAGCGCATCGCCTGGATTGCGCGCGACGGCGTGATCGAGCGCGTCTTCTATCCCGTCTTTCCGCCGGACGAGAACGCAAACGACGTGCTGGCTGCACTCCGCGACGCAGACTGAAGCCGCGCGTCCGCGTGGCGGAAGGATCGGTTAGCGCAAGTGCGCGCAGGCGTCGATCGCTTGCGCGCGAGCGGTCGCGTTCTGCACGTGGACGAGGTAGTCGCCCGACGAGACGGCGGTCAGCGGCAGGTTGACGACGGTCGTCGAAGTGCGCCCCGTGAACGGGTTGAGCAGGATCGGCGAATGCGGCGCGTTGGCGATGATCGGGTGCTGGCAGTCCGAGCCGCTGCGCAGCGTGACGGTCGGCTCGGTCCGCGCCGGGTTCGCGAGGTCGATCCGAATCCGCGTGCGCGTTCCACCGATTTTCTGCAGCGTCACCGTTCCCATCGTCAGCCCGCTGCCGCGCGCGGTCAGCTGGTAGATGAACTGCTTCGCCTTTTTCGTCGCCAGCTCGGCGGCGCGCTGCGCGTTCGGCGTCTGAGCGAACGCGGCGCCGCTCCCGAACCCGAAGGCCGCGAGGGCGGCGGTGACGACGATCCGACGGCGCATCATGCTCCTTTGTACCCGGCTTCGCGAGCGCGTCGCTTCAGGCGGGCCAGGCGCGGTCCAAGATCGCCTTTGTGTCGGACGTCGGGGGAAGCGTGCCGAACGTCGCGCCGCCTTCGCCGCCCAGCCGCGTCGCGCAGAACGCGTCCGCCACCGCGTGCGGCGCGTGGCGCACGAGCAGCGACGCTTGCAGCACGAGCGCCATTCGCTCGACGATCCGGCGCGCCGACGTTTCGAGCGCGGCCGGGTTGCCGGCGAGCATCTGTGCGAGCGACGCCGCGGCACGATCGAGCCGCCCGTCGCCGCCGCGCGCGAGCGTGGCTTCTGCGAAATAGGCGTCCAGCGAGTCCGGCGTTTTCGCGAGCGCGCGCAGCAGGTCGAGCGCGTTGACGTTTCCCGAGCCTTCCCAGATCGAGTTGAGCGGCGCCTCGCGGTACAGCCGCGGCATCACGCTCTCCTCGACGTAGCCGTTGCCGCCCAGACACTCGAGCGCTTCGGCGGCGTGCGAGGGCGCGCGCTTGCAGACCCAGTACTTGCCGAGCGCGATGCCGAGCCGCGCGAACGCCGCCTCGCGCGCGTCCTCGTCGCGGTCGACCGCGCCGGCGAGCCGCAGCATGAGCGCCGTCGCCGCTTCGGACTCGAGGGCGAGGTCGGCCAAGACGTTTTGCATCACCGGCTGCTCGGCGAGCAGCGCGCCGAAGGCGCGGCGGTGCCTGGCGTGATGCGCCGCCTGCGCGAACGCTTGCCGCATCAGCGAAGCGCTGCCGGCGACGCAGTCGAGCCGGGTGTGGTTGACCATCTCGATGATCGTCGCGACGCCGCGCCCTTCCTCGCCGACGCGCAGCGCGAGCGCGCGCTCGAACTCGACCTCGCTCGACGCGTTGGAACGGTTCCCGAGCTTGTCTTTCAAGCGCTGGATGCGAAACGCGTTGCGCGTCCCGTCGGGCAGCACGCGCGGGAGAAAGAAGCAGGTCAGCCCGTCCGGCGCCTGCGCGAGGACGAGGAACGCGTCCGACATCGGCGCCGAGCAGAACCACTTGTGCCCGGTCAGCGCGTAGGTGTCGCCGTCGAACGGCTCGGCGCGGGTCGTGTTGGCGCGCAGGTCGGAGCCGCCTTGCTTCTCGGTCATCGCCATCCCGCACAGCGCGCCGCGCTTCTCGCGCAGCGGCAGCAGCACGGGCTGGTATTCGTTCGACGTCAGCACCGGCTCGAAGAGCGCTGCGAGGTCGGCGCGGCGGCGCAGAAACGGGACCGCGGCGTACGTCATCGAGATCGGGCAGCCGTGCCCGGCTTCCGCTTGCGACCACACGTAGAAGCGCGCGTAGCGCGCGACGTGCGCGCCGGCACGCGGCTCGCGCCACGGCGCGCCGTGCAGCCCGTGCGCGACCGCGACTTCCATGAGCCGGTGCCAGGACGGGTGGAAGGCGACCTCGTCGATGCGGTTGCCGTAGCGGTCGTGCGTGCGCAGCTCCGGCGCGAAGCGGTTCGCTTCGAAGCCCCACGCGATTGCCTCTTCCGAGCCGGCCAGCGTCCCGAGCGCATGGAGCCCGTCGACGTCCCAGCCGGCGCCCTCGCGGCGCACCCCTTCGAGCAGCGCGACGTCCCGCGCCGCGACGTCGTAGCCGGCGAGCGGAGGCGGCTGGTTCTCCACCGCGTGCGTCGCGTGGATCGGGCGGTCGATGGTGTCCATTGGGCCTCCGCGGGCAATTTTCTCGGCTCGCACGGGGAATCGAGCGTCTCGCGGTAGCATCATCCCGGTACGGACGCGCCGGCTCCTTCGGACGCGTCGACTCCTCCGTTTCTCCACGAGGTAGCCGATGACTATCTTCTTCCGGCTCGCGGGTGCGGCCACGCTGTGCGCCGCCGTGCTGCTGGCAGGCTGCGCGAAAAAGACGGATCAGACCACGACCACGTCGACGAGCACCACGGCGACCGACGCGAGCCCGGCTGCCGGGACCGCGCCCGACGCGGCGGCGAGCGCCGCGGCGGTCGGTTCCGCCGCCCCGACGACGGCTGCGACGCCGGGTCCGCTCTCGGTCTCGGTCAAAACAAGCGCGCCCGCGGCGGCCGGTGCGAACGGGTACATCAACCTCCCCGTCTACCCGGGCGCCGCAGAGAACAAGGACCAGGACATCTCGTCATCCGGAAACGGCGTCACCGTGACGCTGCAAGTCTACTCGACGAAAGACGACGCGAAGACGGTCGCCGACTGGTACAAGTCGCATCTGCCCGCGAGCTGGAAAGGCGGGATCCTGACGGCCGGCGGCAAGACGATCGGAACGTTCTCGAACGAGATGTCCGACGGCGACCAAAGCGTCGTCGTGGCCAGCGACACGAGCGCCACGCGCATTCAGCTCACGACGAAGCACGGCAAGTAGCCGCGCCTCGCGCGCTATTTCGCGTTCAGGAGGTAGAGCTCGACGCGGCGATTGAGCGCTTTGCCGGCCGAAGTCGTGTTCGGCGCGACGGGCTTCGAGTAGCCGTAGCCGACCGGGGTGAGGCGCGCGCGGGCGATGTGGTAGCGCTTGACGAGGTCGCTCACGACCGACTCGGCGCGGTGCTGCGAGAGCACTTGGTTGTGCTGCAGGCCGCCGTCCGAGTCGGTGTGTCCTTCGACCCGGAACCGCCAGCCCGGATTCTGCTGCATGACCTGCGCGATCTGCGCGATCACCGGCTCCGACTGCGGTTTGATCGTCGCCTTGTCGACGTCGAAGTGGATCCCGTAGATGCGGATCCGGCGCGACGACTTCAGCTGCTTCGCCAGCGGCGCGGTCGCGTGCAGCTGCACCGTCGCCTGCGCGTTCTGGCCGTTCCCGGCGTCGCCGTTCACGATGACGGCGTACGTCCCCGGCTTCGCGCTGCCCGGAACCGTGACCGCGACCTTGAGCGGCTGCGTGCCGCCGTTCACGTCGAACGCGCTCGGCGTGACCGCGGCGCGAAAATCACCGCTCGTCGTCATGCTTACGCGGCCCTTCCAGCCTTGGTTCGCCAGCAATTCCATCGGGAAGGTCAGCGTCGCTGGCTTGCCGGGGGTGAAGCTGCCGTCGCGGTTCGGCTGGATCACGAAGGCCAGTGAGGCCTTTTGCGCGCACGGAAGGTCGGGCGGAATTTGTTGGGCCAACTCGAGTTGCCGGATGCGCTGGTATGAAGGCACCGAGCCGTCGTCGTGGTCGAAGCCGTCGTAGATGATCAGCCCTTTTCCGTACGGCGCGTACATCTGCATGAAGCCGTTGACGTGGTTGACGTTCGTTCCGAACAAATGCCCGCACCAGTGCGCGTCGTGCGTCGTCACCGTGTTCGCGTCCCCGAGCTGGTTGCCGTTCTGCGCGTAGACCTGCGGGTCGAAGAAGTGCGCCTTGTCGGTCTTGTCGGAGGTGCCGAGCGAGTCGTCCTCGACCTGGATCAAGCGGTCGCCCTTGGCGCCGTGCGCGCCCGGGTTGTCGCTGTTGAACGCATACGGCAGCAGCGAGTAGTGCGTCGGCTTGTCGCACATGTCGGAGTCGACGATCAGCAGCTTGTGACCGTTTTGCACCCAGTCCGCGATGGCCGCGCCCTGCGCCGTCGCGATGAGGTCGTCGCTGTTGCACAAACCGTTCAGGATGACGGTCGAAGCGCTGCCGAGCACGGCTTGATCGACCAGCGCCGCGCTGAGGTGCGAGAACCGCAGCCGAGGCACGTCTTTGAGCCCGTCGGCGCTGGTCGGGTACAGCGAGTTCCACACGTTGGAGTGCAGGACGAGAACGTTCTCGGCGCCCGAGCCTTCGACTTGCGGCGCGCAGTACTTCGGGCGCAGCGGCGTGCGCACCCAATGCGTCGTGCCGCTCTCCGTGCCGACGAGCAGCGTCCCCTCGTCGTTCGCCGTAAACGTTCCTTGGGAGGTCCCGCGCTTCCACGTCCAGGTGCGACCGTCGAGCGTGCCGGGGTACGCCTCGCCGAGGTGGCGGTCGAAGCACTGCTCGCCGTTGATCCCGCTCGCGCCCGCGGTCGCGACCTGCAGGTACCACGGGTCGCTCTCGCTCGGCGTCGAGCGGAACGCGCCCGCCTCGTACGCGTTCGCGTATTGCACGTAGGTGCCGGCGAAATTGAGCGACGCCGGCGGCGGCAGGAGCGTGCCGAACGCGCCGATGCTCTCGATCGGTGCGTTCGGGCCAGTCCGGGTCACCGTCACCCGGATCCAGCGCGCGCGCGCGGCGTTGAGCGGCACCTTTTGCTCGTCGTCGGTCTTCGCCGCCGACGCGAACGTCGCGACGTCGTTGAACCCGCTCGACGCGCTCGTCGTCGAGACCGCGAACACCACGTTCGAGCCTTGGCCGGTCTCGGACTTCGCCGGCAGCGCCGCGCTCACGTGATCGAGCGTCGCAACACCGGGCAGCTCGTACACGAAGACCCACGGCCCGGTCGCCGTCGCGTCGAACGGAAAACCCGTCGTGGCGCCGCGGCCGAGGTCCGTGATCGCGGCCGGATAGGCGCGCAGAATCGTCCCGCGCTCCGGCACGAGCAGGTTCGGGTTCGGGCTCGGCGTGGGCTCGGGCGTGCTGCTCGACGCCACGGCAGCCGGGCTTTCGCCGGGCGAAGGCGAGGTTGTCGCTCCCGGCGTCTCGGGGCCGGTGGAGACCGAGGCGGAGGCTGCGACCGAAGGTTCGGCCGACGCTCCGGCGGCGGTCTGGGACTGCGGCTTCGAACACCCCGCCGCAACTCCGACCAGCACACAAAGAGCAAGGGGCGCAAAAAGCCGTCGCAGTGGAATCACGCCGCTCTCCTTCACACCCGCCGACCGCCCAGCCTCCACGTCACACCGGGCGGCCGGAGACCGGGATGCGAATCGGCATGAGGATAGACGGCGGCGGGCTTGCTGTTCGCCGGTTTCGACGGTACGGATACGCCTCGGCCACTCATGCTAGATGCCGGTTACTGCATTAGATCGGACTTAAAGCTATCGAGCCGTGACCGCAATAGGTCGATTTCGATCTTAACCGATTTCGCCCTAAGTAATTTTTCTTGAAGATCGTGCTTTTCACGCGCGCTCTGGGCCACGGCGACTCCCATGTCACCGGTTTGGTCGCGACACCTTAAAAGAGCAGCGATGTCGTCGCTGGCATTATAGGTCGCATTCGCCAGTTCAGTAAAAGCACTCCTCATCCGTTTTAGGCGATATGCTTCATCGGGGCGCCACCAGGGTGTTGACTCGATCACCTGTAGCAACGACTTATTTATATCGACGTGTTTGTCCAGCAGCATCCGCTCGAAATCTCTAAGCGCTCGGTCTGCTTCGCGAAGTCTACTGAGAGTCTCGAGCCGCACGCCTTCTATGAGGCCCTCGATATCAGGTTCGATGCCCCTTTTTCGATAAGCCTTCACAGTCCGGACGACCGTATCTGTGAGACTAATCCCCGCTGCTGCCGCAGCAAGCGCGTCGTCGATTCCAAACGCCATCTTGCCAGCCTCCAATCCTTCGACGCAATATCGGAAAGCTCAGAGGCCAAACGGGGCCTTTAGTAGAGTCTCGCAGCCGCTGGGCTTCCGTTCGGCGTCTCTACTTTACAATATCGCCGCGAACTCCTGTGATCTGAGGTGTCGCGCGACGCCACTCTGTCGAAACCCAGGTCTGCGGGCTTGTGCGCCGCCTCGCTACGCTGAGAATCTGGACGATCCTCGCCCCGTCGGCCTCCATCTCGCGCTCTTCAAAAACGGGGCTCTTGCTACACAAAGTGTATAGGATAGAATCCTGTGTCGACTCCCGTGAGGCGCCTGACCTCAAGGTCGTACGAGTTCGTCCGGCAGTGCGCCAACAAGCGCGAACGACGCATGTCGGCCCCCTTCACCAAGGCGATCGCGACGCTCGCGCGTGCAATGAATGCGCGCGCTCCTATTTGCGCGTACGCGTCTCGCGCGAGTCTGAGTCGTTTCAAAGCGGTGGGGTCTGCGTTCTGACGAGCGCACTCCGCCTCGACGAGTTGAGCATGTGCGAGCGGCATCGCGGGCGGCCTCGTGAACGTGTCTCGGTTCTGTAGGAGTGCCCTGAGTTTTGACAGCGATGCGTATACGGCCGGCACGTCTCCGCGCTGCCTTGCAAGCTCGGCTTCCGTCAGGTACAGTCTGCCTTCGATATGCGACAGGTCGTTGCCGGCTAAGCGCTTTCGGACAATGCGGCAATACCATGCGGCTTCATCTAAGGATTGCGCACGAACGCAATCGGACCGAAGCAGCAAGCTCCACAGCGTACCCTGAATGTTGCCGTAACGGCGCAGGACGCGCACTGCGTCTGCGAGGACGATCAGCGCGTCATCGAATCGGCCCTGAAGGGTAAGATATTCCGCGTGTATGTAGAGCGGCCAGCTACTGAGCAAAGCTTCGCATATGCCTGAGCTTCACGAATGGCATCATCGGTCAAGCGACGTGCACGTCCGAAGTTACCAAGCATGAGCTGACATTCTGCTTCCCACGTGAGGACTGCGATGTGCCCGTCTTCGTCTCTCGCTCGTAGAAAAGCACGTTCTGCTTGCCGATACAGCTTCGCGGCTGTTAGGGGTCGGCTCTCTAGTCTGCTAATGGTGGCTTTGGCGTTGAGAGACCAACCTCGGAGATGCCAGAACGTCTTGGGCTCGATCCGGTTTTTATTGCGTGACAGGCGGCGGTCGAGCCGTGCCAACACGCGACTCGCTCCCCTCGATCGCGAGGTATTGCGCAAGGCATCGGCGATATTCAGCAGCACGTGGCCACGGATCTCGGCTGACATCCCTCGTCGCTTTTCGAGCCGGAGAAATTTCTTCAGGCCGACGCTTTGGCCTGCGACGCGTGCCTCGACGCGTCCGAGGGCAAAAAGTCGTCGTGCTCTGTCGGCCGCTGTATTTGGGCGCAGATCTTCGTAGACTCGCTTCGCGTCGTCGTAGCGGCCGAGGTGCTCCAAAATCCGGGCCAAGGCGCGATTCCGTTCGAGCGTCGGAATCGCAGCAAATGTTTTCACGACGGAGTCCGGCATTTTCAGCCGTGCGCGACGCGTGGTGGCTTCGAGCGCTTCGATACCCTCTAGCACGCGACGCGGTAGATGATCGCACAACCAAGAGGTCGTGTCCACTCGGACGAGTTGCATGCGCTTTCCAAGAATCTTGTGGGCGTGCTCCACCTCAGGATGGACCGGAGAGTCGCAATGCAGGAGCCATTTCACCGCGCGCGGTTTGGCGCCGATGATCAATTGCATCACATCGCGGTCTCTTCCGCTGTAGCCGAGGACGAGGACTTTGCCGTCGGCGACTTCGCGCTCGAACGGTCGGCGGACGCGGCCGTCAAGCCCGCCAAGGTATTGGCTCACGATTGCGATGATACTGCTGAGATTATCGCTCTTGCCGTGAAGGTGAATGACACGTCTACGCGTACTGAGTCGTCGGGCCGCATCCTCAAGGAGTAGGTCTTGGTTCGTCGTCATGATCGGGCGTGAAGTCAGCGCTACGATAGCGAGATGGTTGACGTTTGACGAAGCGCCGCGGAGCCGTTCGAAGGGCTTGAAGATGGTCGTCGGCGAGATTTCTTTCGTTAGGATTTCCAGGAAGAGTTCTAACCGTAGCCGCTGTGTGACCGATCTTCGCAAGCTCGCGACGGTGCGCTGATCGAGCGTCACATGGCCGGTATTGACAAGAAGGTTGAAGACGTCGCGGGCCATCTGGCTTCCTAAAGGAAGCCTCGAGTCGAAAGACACACCAGCGCCGACGAGGAACGTCCAGCCGTTTAAGGTCTCACCCACATATCGCCAAGCCTTTCGGGGCGCCTCTGACACGTTTACGGCGCTCGGGAGCCGTCCGAGCCGCGCGAATTCAAGGCGCTTCCCGTGGCGGTGAAGCGAGTGCCCGGGTATGCCGCGGCGGCTGTGCAGATTCGTGAGGGTGTTATTGGCTCCTTGTGCGAGAGGCGCTATTTCTTCAAATTCCGTTCTTCTCCTGAGACAACACTAGAACGCGGCTATGGTATCCTCTCCTCATGAATGACAAAAACGGTATTCTCGTAGGCGAACTCGTGGCGTTTGAAGCCCGGCAGGCGGAACTCGAACGGCATCACTTCGGCAAGTGGGTTTTTGTTCCGTGGTCCCGATCTGATCGGCATCTTCGAGACCCTCGATTCGACGGCAGACGAGGCGGTGCGCCGGTTCGGCCGCGGCCCTTATCTGATTTCGCCGCATCGGTGCAGGCCCACTCACGGCGCCTACTTCGTCGAGCTTCGGCGTGCGGTGAATGTTGTCGGTCTGCGTTCGTTTTGAGTTCCATTCCTTATCAGGCTACGAGTTCTGTGGTAAGTTCCTCAAACGCTCGGTCCGCTCCCCAGGCTTGTGCTGACGCGTACGCTAAAAGTCGCTTCTGATCCGATGTCAAGTCGACCTCGGGCTTCTAACCGAGGTCATGATTTGCTTCAGACCAAGCATGCTCAAACATCTCTTGATCTGAAGCTCAAAAAAGCCCGGCGCGTCGTCGATCTTTATTTCAGATGGTATCGCTTCTGTCGGTAACGCCAGCACAAGATGGAAGCCAAAATAGCCAAACTCCCATTCCGACTCCGGCACAAGCTTTCGCATTTCAATATGCGTGAAGTATTCCATTATCTTTTTGCGGATTACGTCGACATCGTGTTTATAAAATACGATGATTCTTGCGCCAATCTGGTCTTGAATCTGATACAGCGGTTCGGCGTAAAGCGGATTCCCATTCTTATCTCGCTTGTATGCCTTCGCGACAAAACGATCTGGAGTTTTCGCGCGAACCGAGACGCGATCGACGTGGGAAACATCGCCAAGATGGTCGACGATTAGCGCATCGAGCTCTTTGGCAATCGGTTTTAGCACGGTCGCATAGCGTGCGGAGTATTCCGCCAGGAGCCCGTCGATCATCGAAGTGAACTCTTGAGGCGTTGATTAACGATACGCCCTACAGTCGTGAACTCCGTGAGAGGTGAGGAAGGCGTCTCGCCTTCCACTTGAGGAGCCGTTTGATCATCTACTTGTCTCTGTCGAAAGATGGTGTCGAAGTCTGCGTTGTCTGCGGTTAGCATCGCACCATTACTAAGTTCAACGGACCGGTACGCGACATGCTGATCAAACACGGCCTTGTCGAACTGGAACGTCTCTTTCATAACTTCTTCTCGCCGCATCGCTTGGGTCAGGGCGTTTACGGCTTCGCCCGAAAGCCCCATACCTTGTACAACGTTCTGAGGCGAAATCGTATGGCCATCCTGACCGCGGACCAATTGAGCCGCGGACAAGAGGTCTTGCTTCAGGGGTAGATCCGCCGCACCCCTGATAGCATCGCGGAACGCGACTGCAAATCGCTTCGTTCCAGCCGACGGAGTGGTTTTGAGTTTTGACTCTAAGAAGTCACCGATCCAGTAGTCTGAAAGCTCTTTTACATCGACTTGCTTGTCAACGGCTTTCCCGCTCCAGAACGCGTGTTCTTCCAGCGGCCCTTCATAGACCACGCTCTTGTACGCGTGGGCGTTCTTCATAAAGACTCGCTCGATGAATCGGACGTCCATGTCCTCATCCGCCTTCTCTTCGACAATCATGCCTTCGTCTGCGGGAAAGCGCGAAAGCATAAGACGCTTTTTCAAATGGTCACCCGCCACAACGAACAAGAGGCCAAAACCGGATCGACGCGTGGTCACCGCCGCTAGGCGCGCTGCTATTAAGCGCGCTGTTGCGATCGATCGCGACTCGGCATAACGCATGAGCATAGTTCGCGTTGCGTTCACCTGTTCGCCTGCCTCGTTCGGTCGGAACACTATATCAATCTTACAGTCGGTTTCTGCCTTATCATACAGTCCAGCGAGCAAGTCAAAGACTTTGCCTTCCAACGGGACTGATGTGCCACCCTTTGTCGACTGGATGGCGATGTTTTTCGACGGTTTCACCAAGAAACTATGAATGCGCGTGATCGGCATGCCTGAGCCACCAATACCGCGCCCACCGAGCACGACGGTGGGCGCAGCCCTGTCGCCGTCCCGCTATCATGTGTCGGGGCGTGCCTGTTATTGGCTATGTTGGTAGCCGGCGGAATACAATCCTTGCCAGGCGATGCCTCGCATCAGGGCCCGAGGTCCCAATGGAGCCTAGGTCTAGGCTAGTTCCGCCTGGCTGTTCCGAATGCCAGGCGTAGGGGTCACCAGAGACACGCGCGATGCGCAGCCTGCGACGTATAGAAATTTCAAGCTGCAGTATTCGGGGTTGGTCGTGTGGTAATGCTGAGGACGCCTTAATCAGGGCGGCTTAGCTCGTATCGCAAAACGGGTAAGATGCGGCCGCTGCCGGCGGCGATGCGTTGGCCGTCGCGGCGGGCGCCCATCTTGAGGTAGAACTCTTCGGCGTTCGGGTCGGACTCGATGTAGAACGTCGGCTCGCCTGTGGTGCGGGCGAAGTCGACGGCGTGGTTCCAGAGCATGCGGCCGATGCCGGTGCGGATCGCTTCGGGTGCGATGAACATGTCGTAGAGCCAGAGCTGCTCGTCTTCGTAGACGAAGCCGTAGAAGCCGAGCAGCGTGCCGTTCGGGGCTTCGGCGAGAAAGATCCGCCCCTCGGCGACGTAGGACTCGCTCGGGGTGAGCTGGTCGCGAACGCTCTCCATGAACGCGGCGTCGTAGCCCCAATACGCCTTCGAGGCAAAGCACAACCGCGCGAGCTCCGCGCGGTCGCGCTGCTCGGCGCGGCGGATCGTCGCCGTGACCGTCATCCGCCTTGCACCACGACGCGGCGCTGCGCGGCGCGCCACACGAGCCACGACAGCCCCGCGAAGACGACGGCCCACAGCAGTTGCAGGCTCATCGCCGCGAGGTAGCCGGACGGCTTGATCGTGCCGAGATAGATCAACAGCGGCGTCGAGTAGACCGCGGCGAACGGGAGCGCGAGGACGATCTTCTGCAAGACGCCCGGAAAGAAGACCAGCGGCACGATCTGGCCGCCGATGAGATCGCTCAGCCAGCGCACCATCAGCTGCACGGCGAAGGTCTCGAGGGTCCAGAACGCCACGCAGTTCATCAGGAAGTTCAGCAAGAAGTTCACCACGTAGCCGAGCAGGAAGCTCAGCGCGAACGCGGCCAGCACGGGCGGAGCCGGGACGCCGATGCGGACGATCACCAGCGAGAGCACCAGCGCGGGGACGATCAGCACGGCGTGCAGCAGCGTCATCCCGACGCCGTCGCTGAAGAAGTAGAGAGGGAGGCTGATCGGCTTCATCAGGTCGGTCGCGATCGTCCCCTCGCGGATCTTCTCGCGGATCTGGCGCGTCCCGTCGATCTCCAGCACCAGCGACATCAGCAGCGCGACGACGGTGTAGGTCAAGATCGCGTGCAGCGGGACCCCGGCCGGCGCGGCGTTCTGCGCGTAGAGCGCCGTCCAGACCGCCTTCATCAAGTACAGCCGCACCAGCAGCGAGCCGACGTTGGTGAAGACCTCCATCCGGTAGGTCGCTTCCCGCGAGAACGCCTTGGCCGCGAAGGCCAGATACGGCGCAAGGATCTCGCCAAGGGAACGCGGGGCGGGCGCGAATCGTACTAGAGACATATGCTAGCAGCCGTTGTGATCGCCCTAGCCAGCGCGACGTTTCAGCCCGTCACCGCGACGACGACCGCGCAGCCCTCGCAGGTCTTCGTCCGCGACTCCTCCGCGCCCGCGCAGCTCGCCGACGCCGGGGGCGGCGCCCACGACGCCGGCCTGCGGCCGCCGACCGAGAACGACGGCCCGAGCGCACAGCTCTACGGCGCGCACGGCGACATGCTTCACGTCACGATCGCCGACTGGCGCGCGGCGAGCGGCAAGGCCGACTTCACGCCGAACCCGGACGGGAGCATCCGCGTCCACGCGGCCTTCGCCAAGCTGATCCCCTCCGGCCGGTACAGCTTGTTCATCCGCCAGCTCGCCGGGCGCAGCGGGATCGTGCTGACCCCGGTCGACATCACCGGCGCGGCCGACTCGTTCTTCGCCGACCGGGAGGGCAACGGCGACATCGTCGTGCAGTCGCCGAACCCGATTCCCGCCGGCGCGAACCTCGTACTGATCTTTCACAGCGACGGAAACGAGTACAAGTCCTCGCCCGGAAACCTGGGCGTGAACGCGCACGAGCAGCTGATCACACGCGTGCCGTAGTGGATTCGGCTTCGCCGAATCCTTCGCGTTCGGGCTTCGCCCGATCCGCACCCTCTTCGGGGATGTACCCTTCGAGGTAGATGCGCCGGATGATGTCTTCAAGCTCCGGCTCTTCGAGCGTGAGATCGCTGATGCAGTAGCGGTCGGCGACGCGGCGGATCAAGTCTTCCGCCGCGACGGCGCGCCGGTCGAAGCGCAGCCGCACCACGTCCGCCTCGCGTGACTCCACCTCCGCGCCGTCGATCGCGATCTCGGCCGGCGGAGGATCTTCGTTCAGCGTGATGACGAGCGTGCGGTGCGTGCCGTACCGGTCGCGCAGCGCGTCGATCTCGCCGTCGTAGACCAGCGTCCCTTTGTCGATCAGCACGATGCGGCGGCACAGTCGCTCGACGTCGGCGAGGTCGTGGGTGGTGAGGATGAAGGTCGTCCCGCGCTCGCGGTTGACGCGCGCGATGAACTCGCGGATCGCCTCCTTCGCGACGACGTCGAGCCCGATCGTCGGCTCGTCGAGGAAGACCACCGGCGGATCGTGCAGCATCGCCGCCGCGAAGTCGCCGCGCATCCGCTGGCCGAGCGAGAGCTGCCGCACCGGCGTGCGCAGGAAGCCGCCCATGTCGAGCACGTCGGTGAAGTGGTCGAGGTTCGCGCGGTAGCGGTCCGGCTTGATGCCGTAGATCGCGCGCAGCAGCTCGAACGACTCGATCAGCGGCAAGTCCCAGTAGAGCTGTGAGCGCTGCCCGAACACGACGCCGATGTTGCGCGCGTTCTTCTGCCGCTGCTCGTGCGGCACCAGCCCCGCGACGCGGACCTCGCCCGACGTCGGGACGAGGATGCCGGTGAGCATCTTGATCGTCGTGGACTTGCCGGCGCCGTTCGGCCCGATGTAGCCGACCAATTCGCCTTCGTTCACTGTCAGGGTGACGCCCTCGACCGCGACCTTGTCCTCGTACTCGCGTGAGAACAGCGTGCGCAGCGTCCCGCCGACGCCCGGGTGCCGGACGAGCGAGCGGAACACCTTGCGCAGATCGCGCGTCTCGATGATCGGCATGGACCGGACGACTTCGGCGCAGAAGCTTCTCAGCCTCGATGGCCAAGCCGAAGAAGAAGCAAGAGAAGACGCAAGGCGCGACGCCGCCTGCGCGCGGCCCGCTCGGGGCGGCGCAGTGGCTCGCGGTGCGGCAGAAGAGCGGCGCGGGGCCGATGCAGCCGAAGCCGCGCCGCGGGACGCGCGCCGAGCGCGAGCGCGAAGCGCTCGAACGCGAAGACGGCTCGCCCCGAGGTGAGGAGTAGAAGGCAGCGAAGCGCTCGGCGATGCTTCCCGAGGCGTTGGCGCGGGCGCTCCGTGACGCGCCGTTCGTCGTCGTCCAAGCGCCGGCGGGCTACGGCAAGACGACGAGCACGCGCGCCGCGCTCGACGGAGATCGCAGCGTCGCCTGGTACGACGCGCAGCCGTGGGAAACCGACGCGTTCGCCGGGGCGCTGCTGGCGCGCGTGCGTGCCGTCCGGCCTGACGTCGGCCGGCTCACGCTCGCGCTCGCCGAGCAGCGCGCGGATCCCGAGCGGCTCGGCGCCGCCTTCGCCGAGGAGCTGACCCACGTCGATGCGCCGCTGCGGATCGTCGTCGACGACGCGCACGTGCTCGGCCCCTCGTTCGCCGCGTTCGCGCGCACGCTCGCGCGGCGCATGCCCAAGCCGGTGGGGCTCGTTTTGCTCACGCGCGTGCCGGTCGACGTCGGGATGCCGGAAGCGGTCGCCGCCGGACGTGGCGCGCTCGTCGACGCGAGCGGGCTGCGGTTCGATGCGGATCGCACGCGCGCGCTCGCGCACTCGCTCGGCGTCGGCGCTGACGACGCCCGCATCCAAGCGCTGCTGAAGCGCACCGAAGGCTGGCCGATCGCGGTCGCGCTTGCGCTCCGCGCGCCCGCATCCTCCGACGCGCTCCTCGACGAGCTCGTCGCGCACCGGCTCGACGCGCTTGCGCCGGACGATCGCGCGTTGCTGGAAGCGACCGCGGCGTACGAGACGATCGAGCCCGACATCGTCGCGCCGAACGATTCCGCCGTCGCCGCGCGCTTCGCCGCGCTCGCCGACGACGCGTCTCTGGTCGGCACGGTGCGCGGCGGCTTTCGCGTCCACCCGCTGGTGCGCGAGACGCTTGCGCGCCGCGTCGGCGAACGCGCGCTCGCGGCGCGCCACGACGACTCGGCCGCCGCGTACGCGCGCGCCGGGCGCTTGCGACCCGCCCTGTTTCATTTGGAGCGGGCGCACGACGTCGCCGCGGATGCCGCGTTTCTGCGCACGCACGCGCCGGCCGCCGTCGCGTCGGGGCTCGTCGACGGCGTGCGCGGTGCGCTCGCGCGCGTGCGCGCGGCGCGCGCCGCCGAGCCGGCGCTGGTCGCGCTCACCGACGGGCTGTTGGCGAAGTCGCGCGGCGACGACGCGCGCGCGTCGTTCATCGAGGCGGCCCGCGCCGCCGATGCGAGCGGTGACGACGCGCTCGCGTTCGAGGCGCGGTTGCAGTGGGTCGAAGCGGATCTCGCGCACGGCGATGCGGTCGCGCGCGAGCGCATCGATGATCTGCTCGCGCGCTCTCCGCGACACGGTGCGGCGGCGCAAGGCAAGGCGCTGGTGCGCGCCGGGTGGGCCGACGCACTGGCGGGCCGCTTCGAGCACGCGCTCGCGCGACTCGACGGGTTCGCCGATGCGGGCGATCCGACCGTGCTCGCCGACGTCGCGCCGCTGGCCGCCTACGCGCACCTCGCGCTCGGCGACTTCGAGGAGGCCGAGCACGTCGCGAACAGCTTGATCGAGACGTGGGCGGCGGGCGACGATCTGGTGCGCTACGCCGGCGCGCTCGTGTGGGCGGCGCGCTTCGCGCTGTTGCGCGGCGAGACGAGGGTCGCGTACGAGCTGGCGCGCGAAGGCGAACGGATCGCGCGGCCGTTTGCGCTGCGCGCGCAAGCCGCCGCACTGCACGCGACGCTCGGCGAAGCGGCGCTGCACGTCGGCGAGACCGTGCTGGCGCGGCGCGAGGCGCGTGCCGCGCTGCGCTCCGCCGACGCCGCGTGGTACGCGCGCGATGCGGAGCGCACCCGCACGCTCGCGATGCGCATTCTCGCGCGCGCGGACGCGCTCGACGGCGATCTGCTCGCCGCGCTCGCCGCGAGCGGCGGCGACGATCCGCTGGCGCGTGCCGACGCGGCCGCGTTCGCCGCGCTCGCCGGCGCGAACGACGCGGACGCGCGCCGCGAGCACGCGCGCACCGCGCTCGCGCAAGCGACGCCGGTCGACGGCGCCGACGCGGTCTCGCTGTGGTCGGCGGCGCAAACGCTGGATTTCCTCGACGCGCTCGCCGGGCGCAACGTCGAGACGCCGCTCCGCAGCGCGCCGTTCGACGGCTTGATCGCGCGCCGAGCCGAGCCGGAGGCGCTGGCGCCGCTCGGCGTCGCGCTGCGCTTGATCGCGCGCGGCGCACAGCGGCCCGAAACGTACGACGAGCTGCTCGCGCGCGCGGCGCACGGCGGGCCGCGTTACGAGACGCAGCTCGTCGCGCGGCTCGCGGCGCCACACCTGCGCGGGCGCACGGCGAGCGCCGCGGCGAAACGCGACGAGCCGCTCGAGCCGCTCACCGCGCGCGAGCACGAGATCCTGGAGCTGCTCGCGGCCGGTTTGACCAACCGCGAGATCGCGCAACGGCTGATCGTCTCGGCGCGCACCGTCGAGACGCACGTCGCCCGCATCACCGGCAAGCTGGGCGTGAACTCGCGCGCCAGGGCCGTCGCCCGCGCCGTCGCGCTGGGTATCGTCGCCCCGCCGGCGGAGGCGGTATAACGGGGCTCGCATCCCGGCCGAGGGAGATTCCCGGCGCGACGGGGCACAAGAGGCGCGTGACGCAGCGTCGCGCCAAGACCCCTTTGCTCCTGATCGTCGCCGCGATCGGAGTCGTCTTCGGCGACATCGGGACGAGCCCGCTCTACACGCTGAAGGTCTGCCTCGGGCTCGCGGGGTCGAAGGGCGAGCTGGCCGACGTGCTCGGCATCTGCTCGCTGCTGTTCTGGGCGCTGGTCATCGTGGTGTGCGTCAAGTACGTCACGTTCATCCTGCGCGTCGACCACGACGGCGAGGGCGGGATCCTTGCGCTCCTCGCGCTCGCCTCGCCGCCGCCTCAGTTCGCGAAGATGATCCGGCCCGTCGGCTTGACGCTGATCGTGGTGATCGGCGCGTCGATGCTCTTCGGCGACGGCGTGATAACGCCCGCGATCTCGATCATCTCGGCGGTCGAAGGGATCGGCGTCGTCTCGAACGCGTTTCAGCCGTACATCGTGCCGATCTCCCTCGCGGTGATCATCGTGCTCTTCGCGTTGCAGAGCCGCGGGACGGAGAAGGTCGGGCGGCTCTTCGGCCCGGTGATGATCCTGTGGTTCATCGTGATCGGCGTGCTCGGCGCGCTCGCGCTGGTGCGCCATCCCGAGGTGCTCTACGGCCTCGATCCGCGCCACGCGCTGCGCTTCATGACGCGCGGCGGCTTGGCCGGTTTCACCATCCTCGGCGGGGTGATCCTGGCGGTGACCGGCGTGGAGGCGCTGTACGCCGACCTCTCGCACTTCGGCCGCAAGCCGATCGTGAGCGCGTGGTACGCGCTCGTCTTTCCGGCGCTCGTGCTCAACTACTTCGGCCAGGGTGCGCGGCTGATCGGCGATCCGCGCGCGCTCGACAGCCCGTTCTACGCGCTGGCGCCGGGCTGGACGCTGATCCCGATGGTGGTGCTCGCGACGCTCGCAACGGTGATCGCCTCGCAGGCGCTGATCTCGGGGACGTTCACCCTCGTCGAGCAGGCGATCGCGCTGAACCTCGCACCGCGAGTCCTGGTGCAGCACACCTCGCACCTCTACAAAGGCCAAGTCTTCGTGCCGTCAGTGAACCGCTGGCTCGCGATCGGGTGCGCGTTGCTCGTCGTCTCGTTCCGCTCGAGCGACCGGCTCGCCTCGGCGTACGGCCTCGCGGTCGGGTTTACGATGCTGTGCACCTCGCTCGCGTTCTACGTCGTGATCTCGCGCACGCTGCGCTGGAACCGCGTCCTCTCGGTCTTGCTCGTCGCCGGCTTCGTGTGCGTCGACGGCAGCCTCGTCCTCGCCTCGCTGCCGAAGTTCCTCGACGGCGGCTGGATCCCGATCTCGATCAGCGCTGTGCTCACTTTGATCAGCCTGACCTGGCTCGAAGGCCGCCGGTGTCTCGCGAAGGCGCTCGCCGAGCAGCAGGTTCCGATCGAAGAGGTGCTCGACAAGCTGCCGGCCGGGATGGCCGAAGAGGGCACGATGGTGTTTCTGACGCCCGACCCGCGCGGCGTTCCGTTCCTCGCGCGCCACCGCTGGATCCGCGACCGCGCGCGCGAAGAGCGCATGGTCGTGCTGAACATCGCGCGCGCCGGCACGCCGTACGTCGACGACGCCGAACGCGTCACCGTCGAGCGGTTCTCGCTGCGCCTGATCCGCGTCATCGCGCGCTTCGGCTACATGGAGGCGCCGCGAATCGACCCGATCCTGCGCTCGTGCGACGCGTTCGGGCTCGATCTCGACCGCGACGACACCTCGTTCTTCTACGCCGACCCAAAGATCGAGGCGGCGCTGGGGCACGGCATGCCGGGCTGGCGCCGTGAGCTCTACACCGCGCTGCAGCGCAACGCGCGCCCGCTCCCCGACGACTTGCGCATCAAAGCGGAACGCCGCGTCGAGCTCGGCGTAACGGTCGAAATCTGACGGGCAGCGAAGAGCCGAGCCGATGATCGTCACGATCTCGCGGATGTACGGCGCTTCGGCGCTGGCGGTGTCGCGGCTGGTGGCGGAAAAGCTCGGCTACCGGCTGGTCGACGAGCAGTTGCCGGTCGTCGCGGCGTGGCGGCTCGGGACCTCGGCCGACGTCGTGCAGACCGCGACCGAACGGCCGCGCGGATTCGGCGAGCGGGTGCTGCAAGGGCTCAGCGGCGGCGTCCCGGAGGCGGCGCAGCCGCCGGCCGAAGACGACGTTCCCGCCGAGACGCGGCGCGCGATCGAGGAAGCGGTGCGCGAGGAAGCCGCGAGTGGCAACGCGGTCATCGTCGGGCGAATGGCCGGCGCGATCCTGCGCGAGCGCTCCGACGTGGTGCGCGTTTTCGTGCACGCGCCGCCGGCGTGGCGCGCCGAGCACGTCGCCGAATCGCTCGGCGTCGACCTCGCCGCCGCGCGCGCGGAGGTCGCGCGCATCGACGAGGCGCGCCGCGCGTACGCGCGGGAAGGCTACCGCGTGACCTGGGGTGACCCGCGCAACTACGACCTCGTGGTCGACACCTCGCGCTTCGGCGTCGAAGGCAGCGCCGAGATCGTCGTCACCGCCGTCCGCGCCGCCGGAGGGTGATCGCCGAACCACGGATCCCCGATCGCCGCCCCGGCTTTCTCGGACCGTTCCGTTTCAAAGATTTCAGCCTGCTGTGGACCGGGCTGCTCATCTCGAACCTCGGGACGTGGATGCAGTTCACCGCGCTGGGCTTCTACGTCGCTGCGATGGCGCCGAACGCGCGGCTCGGTGCGCTCGACATCGGCTTGATCGGCGCGGCGCGCGCCGTCCCGGTCTTGGTGCTCTCGCCGTTCGCCGGCGTCGTCGCCGACCGCTACCCGCGCCGGCTCGTGCTCTTCATCACCAACGGCACGACCTCGGCGCTCTCGTTCGTGCTCTTCGGGCTGGTCGCGACGAACCACGCGCCGCTGTGGACGCTGATGATCACCAGCGGCTTGCAGGCCGCGACGCAGTCGTTCGACGCTCCGGCCCGGCAGAGCTGGGTTCCGCTGATGGTGCCGCGCGAGTACGTCGGCGGCGCGATCGGCTTGAACTCGGTGGCGTTCAACGCGCCGAGCGTCGTCGGCCCGCCGCTCGCCGGACTGCTGATCGCGGCGATCGGGGTCGCGCCGTGCTTCTTGGTCAACGCGGTCACCACGCTGGCGGTCGTCGTCGCGTTGGCTTTCATGAAGCCGGCACCGCCCTCGAGCAAGCGCCGCGGAAACGTGTTCGCCGCGGTTCTGGAAGGCGTGCGGTTCCTGATCGGACACCCGGTGCTGCGCTGGGTCGTGCTGTTGCTCGTCGTCACCTCGCTGACGGTGCGGCCGTACAACTTTCTGCTGCCGGCCTACGCCGTGCACGTCGTGCACACCGGTGCGAAAGGGCTCGGCTTGCTGATGGCGGCCGGCGGAGTCGGCGCGATCGCGGGCGCGTTCTTCACCGCGGCGACGGGAGGCTCGCGGCGCGGAACGATCTGGCTCGTGTCGGCCGTCTGCGCCTCGCTCGGCGTCGCGGCGCTCGGGCTGACCTCGCACTTCGGGCTCGCGGCGGTGATCCTCACCGCGACGGGGCTTGGAACGATGAGCTTCATCGGCTCCTCGAACATCATGCTGCAGACGCTCGCGCCCGACGAGATGCGCGGGCGCGCGGTCTCGGTCTACTCGATGATTCTGCTCGGCCTGGTTCCGCTCGGCTCGCTGCTGGTGGGATCGCTGGCGACGCTGCTCGAGCTGCGCTGGACGCTCGTGCTCGCCGGAGTCGTCGCGACGCTCGTCGTGCTGTTCGTCGCGCTCACGCAGCCGCAGGTGCGCGAGACGTGAGCGGCGTGCTGCTGGTCTCGATCCTGGCCGCGATCGTCGCGCTCGCGCTGCTGGCGAAGCGGCTGCACGTCCCGTATCCGGTCGTCTTCGTCGCCGGCGGGATCGTGTTGGCGCTGATTCCCGGCGTGCCGACCATCGAGCTGCGCCCCGACCTCGTCTTTCTGCTGTTTCTGCCGGCGCTGATCTTCGGCGACGGCTGGACGACCGACTACCACTGGTTCAAACGCTTCTACCAGCCGATCTTCATGCTGGCGATCGGGCTGGTCGCGTTCACCTCGCTGATCGTCGCGTACGCCGCGCACTGGCTGATGGGCTTCCCGCTCGCGCTCGGCTTCGTGCTCGGCGCGATCCTCTCGCCGACCGACGCCGTCGCGACCGACGCGATCGCCGAAGAGGTCTCGCTGCCGCGCACGCTGATGACGATCATCAGCGGCGAGAGCCTGGTCAACGACGCGACGGGCCTGGTGATCTACCGCTTCGCGGTGATCGCGGTCGCGACCGGCGCGTTCTCGCTGCTCGCCGCCGCGCTGCAGTTCGCCTACGTCGTGATCGTGGGCGTCGCGGTCGGGCTCGCGATCGCGTGGCTGATCGCGAAGGTCTCGGTCGCGATTCGCAAGGCCGGGCTCGGCGACGAGCTGATCTCGGTCTCGATCTCGCTCGTCACGCCGTTCGCGCTGTACGTGCCGGCCGACGCGATCGGCGCCTCCGGCGTGCTCGCCGCGATGGCCGGCGGCATCTACCTGAGCCGCAAGTCGACGCAGATCTTCGACGCCGACGCCCGGCTGGCCGCGGCGTACACGTGGAACCTGCTGTTCTTCGTCTTCAACGGCGCCGCGTTCGTGCTGATCGGACTGCAGCTGCGCAGCATCGTCCGCACGCTCCAACCGTACTCGCTCGCGACGGTGATCGGCTGGGCGCTTGCGATCGCGCTGCTCGTCATCGTGGTGCGGGTGGCGTGGATGTTTCCGGCGGCGTACGGCCGGCGCAAGCTGTGGCCGAAGATTCGCGAGCGCGAAGGTCCCGATCCGCCGTGGCAGTCGGTGCTCGTGCTCAGCTTGGCGGGGATGCGCGGGATCGTCTCGCTCGCCGCCGCGCTCGCGCTGCCGCAGACGATCGCGCCCGGCGTGCCGTTTCCGCAGCGCAACCTGATCCTGTTCGTGACCTTCGTCGTCATCGTGGTGACGCTGGTCGGCGAAGGGCTCGCGCTGCCGTGGATCATTCGCCGGCTCGGCGTGCACGGCGCCGACGATGAAGGAAAAACGCTCGCGGCCGCGCGCGTCCAGCTCGCCGACGCGGTCCGCGCGCACCTGCGCAGCCTGGAGCCTTCGTTCGCCTCGCCGGCGGAGTGGGAGATCGCCGGACGCCTGCACGCGCACTACGAGCTGCAAGCGGCGCACTTCACCGCCCACGCCGACGGCGCCGAGCCGGACGACGACGCGCAGCAGCACGCGATCGAAGCCCGGCTGCGCCGCGAGGCGTTCGAGGCGCAACAGCGCGCCCTGCAGGAGCTGCGCCGCGCCGGCGCGCTCACCGACGATCTCTTCCGCCAGCTGCAATGGGATCTCGACCTCGCGGAGTCGCAGCTCGAATAGCGCCCGCGATGAACCGGAACGCCGGGGCCCGCGACGAACACGTATGGCCATGCTGAAGCGAATCGCCGTTCTCGGGCTCGTGCTGCTGCCGCTCGCCGCGAGCGCGCAGGTCAACGTGCCGCGGAACGGCCCCGGCGCGCCCTCCGCGACGACGGGAATCAGCGTCCAGGGGCGCGGCGCGGTGCGGTTTCCGGTGAAGGACGCCCAGTTCGTGGCGCAAGCGCGCGGCAACGCGGACGAGGCCGCGGTGGTCGCGGCGCTGCGCGCGGCGGGCGTCGAGAACCCCGTGGTCGGTCCGACGGGCTCGCAGCTCTACGGCAACGGGTCGACGACGTTGCGCGGGACCGTCCGCGACGTCTCGCGCGCGAAGCTCGAAAGCCTGGGGCGCGCGGCGGCCGCGTACATGTTCGCGCATCCCGGCACGACGCTCGAGGGCGTGACGTTTTCCGTCCCGAGCGACGCGTGTGCCCCGCACGAGCAAGACGCGCGCTCCGCGGCGATCGCCGACGCACGCCGCAAAGCGCAGGCGCTCGCAGCGCTCACCGGCGTCACCGTCGAGGGCGTCGCCGCGGTTTCGGAGTTCGGCGGCTGTCCCGGACCGACGGAATTCTTCCCGGGCCAGCCGGGCCAGCTGGATCTCGGTACGTTGACCTCGACGGTCGTCGTTACGGAGAACGTCACGTTTACGACCGTGCCGGCGAGCGGCTCGCTGCCGCGGCGTCCGCTCTGACGAGCCGCCAGCCCGCCGCCGCGCTGAACCTCGAAGCGGCGCTCGCGTACGCGGAGAAGCACCAGTTGCACGCGCTCCTCGTGCAGCGCGGCGAGCAGATCGTCCTCGAGCGCTACGGCGGCGGTTACCATGAAGAGAAACCACACGCGCTCTACAGCGGGACGAAAAGCTTTTGGGGCGTGCTCGCGGTCGCGGCGCAGCACGACGGGCTGCTCCAGCTGGACGAGCCGGTTGCGCGCACGATCGCGTCGTGGGCGGAGGGCGCGAAGGCGCGCGTGACGCTGCGCCAGCTGCTGCAGCTCACCAGCGGGATCGGTTTCGGCGGGCTGGGCGCAGCGGTTCCGGAGTACGCCAAAGCGCTGGCAGTCGAGCTGAAAGACGAGCCCGGCGAGAAGTTCACCTACGGCGGGATTCCGCTCCAAGTCTTCGGCGCGGTGCTGGCGCAGAAGCTGGCGCCGCGCGCGCTCACGCCGCACGCGTTCTTGCGCGAGCGCATCCTCGATCCGATCGGATTGCGCGCCGGTTCGTGGCGCTTGCTGAAGGACGGAACGCAGCCGCTTCCGACCGGCGCGTTCTTGGCCGCGCGCGAGTGGCTGAAGTTCGGCCTGCTCGTGCGCGGTTGCGGCGCGTGGAAGAAGAAGACGATCGTCCCGCCGGAGGGACTCGCCCGCTGCTTCAGCGGCTCGCCGGCGAACCCGCGCTACGGATTGTGCTGGTGGCTCAGCCCGCTGCCACAGGCGCCGGACGTCGTCTATGCGAGCGGTTCCGGCGGACAGGCGATGTACGTCGTTCCGTCGGCGGATGCGGTGGTGGTGAAGTTCGGCGGCTCGTCGTCGTACAAGCACGACGCGTTCTTGAAGAAGCTGCTGAGCTGAAGCTCAGGCGCGCTTGCGCGCGCGCTGCGGCGTTCGTTCGGGCTCCAGAACGGCCGGAGCGTTCTCGAGGTACGCGTCCCACGGCGTCGTCTTGGTGACGGTCGCGCCTTCGGAGAGCGCGGCCGTGACGCGGTCGAGCGCGTCGAGCAACGCAAGGTACTGCGCGTTGCCGAGCCGGTCCAAGATGAAGCGCTCGATGGCGTACGCGTGCGCGCGGGCGGAGCGGAGCAGCTCGGTACCTTTCGGCGTGAGCCGCATGACGAGCGAACGCCCTCCGCCGGCCGCAGGCGCGCGGCTGACGAGCCCGGCGGCTTCGAGCCGCGCGACGATCGTGATCATCGCTTGCGGCGAGCAGTAGCTTTTGCGCGCCAACTCGGCGCTGGAGATGTCGTCGTTCTCGTCGACGTTCGCGAGGGCGAGGAACTGCGGGATCGTGATCCCGATGCGGGCGAACTCGCTTTCGAGCGCGGCGCGCGAGGCTGCTTGGGCGTGCTTGAGCTTCGAGAGCAGGTGGCCTGAGACGCTCAGCTCTTCCAAGCGGCTCAGGGCGTCGGACGAGTCGGCCATGGCCGCTGGTTCCCCAGCGGCCGCGGCGACCATTTCAGGTGTCAGGACGGCTGCCAGGTCGAACCGTCGCTGAACGTGACCGACTGCACCGCGCACTTGGCGGGGTCGGAGAAGTTCAGACCGGTGCGGGCCGGCGCGAAGTTGTGCGTGATCTGCGCGCCCGGAGCGAACGAGCCGACGTCCTCGATCGTCTGCGTTCCGCTGGGCGTGCTGACGGCGAAGCGAACGTCGGTCGCCTTGAGCGAGGCGCGGTTGACGAACGAGATGCGCAGGTTGTCGAGCTGCAGCGCGACGGCCGGGCCTTCCAGCGACGGGTTGAGGCTGAGGCTGGACTGCTCGCAGGCGGCGACGGCGACCGGCAGGGTCGTGTAGACGCCGACCGAGCTCGCGGGGGCGGCAGGGGTGGCGGAAGCGATGGTCAGGGCGCCGGCGATGCCGGTGAGGAGGGGGGCGGTGAAGAGCGGCATGGTGGGGGACTCCTGTCTGTCTGGGCTGGCTGACCTTGAGGTCTAACTTCTTATATCAATACTTTGATATAAAGTCAATAGGGCCGAGCCCAAATAAATGCGTGCCCCGAGCGGCAGGGTAGGCTAGAGGGCGCAGGCCCTATGGCTGCACCGTACAATGGCTGCCGCAGCAACCGCCGAAGTTTCGTGCTCGGAAACCGATGTCGAAACGAAAGCAGCTCGGCCAGTTCTTCACGCCGGAGGCAGTCGCAAAGACGTTGGTGCGGTGGGCGGTGCGCCGCGACGAAGACCGCGTGCTGGATCCGGCTTGCGGCGACGGCGAGTTTCTGAGCGCGCACGAGTGCGCTGTGGGCATTGAGCTCGACGCTGTGCATGCGGCGGCAGCGCGCGGGCGCGCGCCGGCCGCGCTGGTTCATGAGGCCGATTTCTTCGCGTGGGCTGCGCAGACGCACGAACGCTTCGAAGCGATCGTCGGAAACCCGCCGTTCATCCGCTATCAAGGCTTCTCGGGCGCGATGCGCGCGCGCGCGTTGAAGCAGTCGGCCGCGTTCGGCGCCGTGTTGCCGGAAGTGACCTCGTCATGGGCGCCGTTCATCGCGGCATCCTCGCTGCTGCTCGAGCCCGGCGGCCGGCTCGCATTCGTCGTACCGGCCGAGATCGGCCACGCCTCGTACGCCGCACCGTTGCTCGAAGCGCTGTGCGCGAAGTTCGAACGCGTCGCGGTCGTCGCGGTGCGCGAAAAACTCTTTGCGGCGCTTTCCGCGGACGCGTGGCTGCTCTACGCGTCGGGCTACGGCGGACGCACCGGCGAGGTCGAGCTCTCGCTGCACGACGCATTCGCGCCGAGTCGTGAACCGCCGGCGCCGCAGCACCGCATTCCGCTGGCGTCGCTCCGCCGTTCGCGCGGCCGGCTGCGGCGCTGGCTTCTGCCGGGCGACGTGCGCGAGGTGTACGAGCATTTCGAAGGGAGCGAAGCCGTCCACCGGCTCGGATCGCTCGCCACGGTCGGGATCGGCTACGTCAGCGGCGCGAACGGTTTCTTTCACGTGCGCCCCTCCGAGGCGCGCCGCATGCGCATCCCGGGATGCTTTCTGCGCGTCGCCGTTCGGCGCGGCGGATCACTGCCGGCGGCGCCGTCGGTTACGCATCGCCACGTGAAGTCTTGGCTCGACGCCGACGAGCCGGTGCTGCTCTTGCGCATCGCGCGCGACGAGCGGCGGCTGCCGAACGCCGTGCGCTCGTATCTCGACTCACCGCTCGGCGAGCGGGCGCGCCAGGCGTACAAATGTCGCGCGCGCGAGCCGTGGTACGCCGTTCCGGACGTCCGCGTTCCGGACGGGTTTCTAACCTACATGAGCGGCGAGCGCGTGCGGATCGTCCGGAACGCCGCGCGCTGTGTCGCCACGAACTCGGTCCACGTCGTGCGGATGAAGGGGACGACCTCGTTTCGGGCGCTGCAGCAGGGGTTCGAGTCCGCGCTCTCGCGGTTGAGCTGCGAGGTCGAAGGCCATCCCCTCGGAGGCGGGATGCTCAAGGTCGAGCCGCGCGAAGCGCAGCGCATCCTCGTTCCCGGCCCGGCTGCGGACGCCGAGCTGCGCGCCGCACGCGAGGTTCTCGAGCGCGGGACCGGCGAGCTGCGCCGCTGGCGCGGCTACGCATAAAAGAAGAAGCGCGCCGCGAGTTGCCTCGCGACGCGCTGCGTCCCTGGGATCGGCTGCGGCTTAGGTCGCCGCGGCCTTCTTGCGGCCGCCGGCCTTCCGGCGGCGAGTCTTGCGCGCTCCAGCTTTGCGAACGACTTTCTTCGCGCCGCCCTTCTTGCGCCCGCGGCCACCGGTCTTCTTGCGGCCGTAGCCCTTTTTGCGCCCGCCGGTCGCCTTTTTCTTGCGGGCGTAGCCCTTTTTGCGCCCGCCGGTCTTCTTGGCGGCGGCCTTCTTGCGGTAGGTCTTCTTGCGGCCCGTCGTCTTCTTGGCGGCGGATTTCCGCGTGTATTTCTTCCGCGTCGATTTGCGTTTCGACGCAGCCTTCTTTGCGGCCATTCGGTAGTGCTACCGTTCCTTTCCGCGTCCGCGGTACCCGACGGACGCGCGGAGATCCGGCGGGGCGACCGCCGGCTAGTTGCATAGGTTATACCACTAATGCACGTCGGCGCGCAACTTTTGCCCCGCGCGAGCAGGAGACGCGCTTCGCGCCGTCGGCGAAAACGAAGGAACCTCGCGGCGGATCGCACAAGCGGCGGGGATGAACAGACGAGTCTGGGCCGCCGCGTGCGCCGCGGTGTGCGCCGCGTTCGCGTTCGCGCCGTTGTCCGCCCGCGCCGACGTGTCGCAGGCAAATGCGCTCAACGCCGGTCTCCTCGCGCCCGCCAACGCCTCGCTCCAACGTGCGCTGCACGACATCAAGGAGAACCAGAAGCTCGAAGCCGCCAAGGACGTCGCGCAAGCGAATCCGCCCGGCACGCCGCAGGCGCCGCTCCGCCGGCCGAGCCTCCCGCAGGGCTTCACCTACAACGTCGACGTCTCGTTCGCGTACCCGCTGAGCAACGTCGGCTTCAACGCCGGCGACCCGGGCGGGGTGGACGCGGGCTTCGGCTACGCCTTCTCGCGGACGCAGCGCCTCACCGCGGGCTACTACGAGATCCAGCAGGTTCCGGTCGGCTTCAGCAACGTGAACGTTCCGTTCTACCTGCAAGGCTTCACCGGCCCCGGCAGCAACCTCCCGGGCGCCTCGCTCGGCACGGTGAACACCGGGGTCGTCGACGCGACGACCAAGGACAAGATCTTGCAGGTCGGCCTGCAGAACCTGTTCCTGATCGCGAACAAGCTGCCGATCGTGATCACGCCGACGTATCTGGCGCACACCGCCACGATCGGCGGGCACTCCGACGACCAGCTCATCGAGTACAACGGGTTCCCGACCACGGTGAAGCTGCGCACCGAGCAGGAGTATCTGCTCGCCGTGACGCTGCCGTTTCTCGCCACGCCGCGGATGTTCGGCACCTTCACCGCCGCGCCGCAGTGGCTCGTCCACCGCGGCGGCGTGAACCAGACGAACCACGCTCAGCTCTTCATGCTGGGCTACCTGGAGTACCGCGCGAACCGGGCGACGACGTTCTTCGTCCAGCCCTCGCGCCTGGTCCAGTACAATCCCGTCGATCCCTATCCTGAATACACTCCCTCCTTGATCTACGGGCTCTCGCACCATTTCACGAAACAGACGTTCGTGCAGATGACCGTCCGCGAAGGCGGCGCGACGAACTACAACCATCAATGGGGGATCGTCAGCTTGACATGCCAACGGCTTCCGTGTCGTCAAAACCAGATCGCGCCGCAGTTCGCCGGACTCCACGCCGCCGAAGTCCAGGTGCAGTTCGGCTTCGGGTCGCCGACGGTGATCCCGCTGTGAGCGCGCGCCTTCGCCTCGCTACCGCGGCGCTCGGCGCCGCCGTCGTGCTCGCCGCCTGCACCGGCGGCGGTTCGACCTCGCAGATCAACGTCGTCCCGCCGGCCGGAAATCCCGGTTCGGTGGCGCCGGCGCAGAAGCTCACGATCGCCGGTGTCGGCGACAGCTTGACCGCGGGCGTGCAGTCCGGTGGCCTCACCGGCGCACCGATGACCGGTCCGCTCGGGAACATTCCGGGCGTCGGTCTGGTCGCGCCGCCGCCGGTCGGCGTACCGCAAACGCAAGAGAACGGGTTCTTCTCGCTGCTCTGGCAACAGGCCAACGGCGTCGGCCCCGCGACGATGAGCGACCCGACGAAGTCGCCGCTCCCGCTCATGGTGCCGCCGGGGATCGGCGGGCTGCTCGCACCGACGCAGACCCACATCTTCCCGGCGCCGATCTCGAACACGTGCGATCCCCACCAACTGCCGGCGAACACCTTCGGCACCGCGCTCTCGCTGCGTGAGAACCCGAACCTGAACCCGTGGGACGTCGGAATCCCGGGCCAGACCGTGCACGAAGCGCTGTTCATGGTCGGGCCGATCGGTGACTGCACGATCAACGGCCAAAACGCGCCCGCGCAGTTCGTGCAGCTGAACGCGCTGGTCAACGGCGAGAGCCAGAACTTCTGGCCGATCCTCGCCGGTTTCGGGCAAGGCGTCACCCAGGTCGACGCCGCCGCGTCGCTGCACGCGCAGGTCGCGACGGTGTGGCTCGGCTCGAACGACTTGCTCAAGGTCGCGTTCTCGGGCGGCGCGGCACCGGTCACCGCGCCGCAGTCGATGCACGACGACACGGTGGCGATCATCCGCAAGCTCCAAGGCTCCGGCGCGAAGGTCGCGGTGGCGAACTTGGTCGACGTGATGGGCGCCTCGACGTTCATCCCGCAGCCGGCGTACCAGCCGACGCTGCAGGCGTACATCTCGGGCATCCTCCAAGCTCCACCGAACAACGTGCCGGCGCCGATCGCGAACGCGATCGCGACGCAGTATTCGACGGCGTACGCCGCGCAGGAGACCGCGCAGGCGGGACTCGGCCCGAACGGCTACTTCACCATCAACGCGCTGTTCAAGACGCTGCAGGCGGCCGCCGCGCAAATTCCGGCGCACGCCGCGCCGGTCGCGCCGGCCCTCGGCAGCGGCGACTTCGTCGCCGACGCGGTCGCGAACAACGTGAAGCAGCTCAATGCCGCCTACAACGCCGCGATCGGGCAGGCAGCGTCCGACACCCACGCGGCGCTGGTCGACATCCACGCGCTCTTCGCGCAGATTTCGGCCGCCGGCGGCGTGCCGATCAACCCGCCGAAGTGCTGCAGCACGGTCTATCGGGGTGGTCTGACGAGCTTGGACGGCTTGCACCCCTCGAACACGGGCTACGCGCTGATCGCCAACGCGTTCATCGCGCAGCTCGACACCTCGTACGGTCTCGGCATCCCGCAAGTCAACGTCGGCGCGGTTTACGCGAACGATCCGTTCGCACCGGGGAACGGCGTCTCGGGCTTCAGCGTTATCCGGAAACCACTATGAAGCACGCGACGGCCTCCGCCGCCGCCGTGATCCTCGGCGTCGCGCTTTTGGGCGCGGCGCCGAGCGGCGCGGCCGCGGCCTTTCTCGATGCTTGGGCGAAGGTCCCGAGCTACACCGCGAACATCAAGGTCCACATGACGAAGGGCACCGACGTCCAGGACCGCACCTATCACTACGCCTACCTCAAGCCGCACTTCGCGAGGATCGACATCACCGGCGGCCCCGGCCGCGGCGGCGGCGCGGTGTGGAAAGGCGGCGACACCGTGAGCGGGCACCAGGGCGGCATTCTCAGCGGGATCCACCTGAACGTCTCGATCCACGACGGCCGCGCGGTCGACCTGCGCGGGCACACGATCGACATGGGCTCGTTCGAGAGCGTCGCCGACGGCATCAAGGCTGCCTCATCGGTGACCAACGGCGAAGAGACGGTGAACGGAACGGCGTACGACACGGTCAGCTATCCGTGCAAGGACGACGCGGGCGCGACGAAGTGCGTCGTGCTGTTGTCTCGGGCGACGCATCTGCCGGCGCGCCGGCTCACGTACGAAGGCGACCAGGTGGTCGAAACCGAGGACTTCACCGACGTGAACACCTCGGCGAACCTCAAGCAAAGCGACTTCTAGCACCGCGATGATCGCGACGATCGACGGCCGCCGGATCGGCTACGACGACTCCGGCGGCCCCGGTGTGCCCCTCGTTCTGCTGCACGGCTTTCCGCTGGACCGCAGCATCTGGGACGAGCAGCTGCCCGCGCTCTCCGCTGCCGGCGCGCGCGCGATCCGCGTCGACCTGCGCGGGTGCGGGGAATCGGAGCCGAGCGACGGTCCCGCGCTGATGGAAGTCCTCGCCGGCGACGTCGCCGGGCTGCTCGACGCGCTCCACGTGGAGCGCGCCGCGTTCGCCGGCCATTCGATCGGCGGCTACGTCGCGCTGGCGTTTTTCCGCATGTACGCCGAGCGCGTCGCGGGGCTCGCGCTCATCGCGAGCCACGTCGCGGCCGACGCGTCCAACAACCCGAATGCCGATCCGGCGCAGCGCGCGCTCGCCGCGAGCCGCGAAGAGCTCGCGCGCCGACTCGAGACGGAAGGGACGATGGACGCTGCGGTGGAGAGCTATCTGCCGAAGTACTTCGCGCCGCACGTCTACCGCGAACGCCCCGAGCTGGTCGAACGCGCGCGCGCGATCATGCTGCGGCAGGATCCCCGCGGCGCGGCGGAGCTGGTGCGCGGCATGAAAGAGCGCCTAGACTCGCACGACCTGCTCGAAGACATTCGAGTTCCCGCGCTGATCCTCGCGGGAGGAGAAGACGCCTACCTCAAGCCGGAGACGCTGCGCCAAACCGCTGCGGCGATGCGCGCGGAGTTCGTCGAATTGCAGCGCGTAGGCCATATGCCCCTGCTCGAGGCGCCGCAACAAACGGCGGACGCGCTGGCGTCGTTCGCGCAGCGCGTCCGCGAGGTGTGACGGGGAGTTTAGGTCGAGAACGAGCCGACCAGGCCCTGGGTGCAATTCGTGTTCGGTGCGTTGAGGTAGACGTTGTAGAACCGCCCCGGGATGAGACTGCCTTGGAGCGTGCCGGAATAGTAGTAATCGGACTGATACGGATGAGGTCCGGACGGATCCGAGACGAGATTGAGCGGGCCGGTTACGATCACCTGACCGCTTTGCTGGTCGATGACGTCCAAATCGAACTGCTGATAGCTCTGGAAGAGCTGATCGCTGTTGCCGTTGTCGACGATCTCGATCGTGTTCGTTCCGCTCGAGACGCCGCCTTGGCCTGGTCCGGGACGTGCGAGCTGCAAGCCTTGCGAGTTCGCATCGCAGATTTGATTGCTGCCGGGATTCGGAATTCCGTTTGTTCCGGTGCTTCCGCCGCCGCCGCAGGCGGCGAGAGCGAGCACGGAGACGACACAAAGTGCGCGGGCGAGGCGCACGGGACGAGGGCTGATGCGCACGACTACCTCCTGGTTACGGCGCGCGATGAGAAAGATAACGGCTCGTTTGTACCCCGAAGCGCGGTTCAACGCGCTCGGTTGCCGACACAACGAAGGAGGTACGTCGTCGGTGCTGTGACTTTGCTGAGAACGAAAAGCCGCTCGCTACCTATGTCATCCTGAGCTTGTCGAAGGAGCGTGCTTCGACAAGCTCAGCCTGACGGGAAGAGCGCTCGCTACGCCGGAGCGACCACCGCGCGTTCGGGCGCGACCTCGAAGCGCTCGTGGCGCGCCGAGTACGTGCCGAGCCCGGAGCTCGCGGTGCGCAACTCGGTCGCGTAGCGCGACAGCTCCGCTTGCGGAACGAGCGCGACGATGCGGTCCCAGCCTTGCTTGTCGGCGCCTTCGAAGCCGAGAATCTGGCCGCGCTTCGCCGTGATCTGCGACACGGCGGCTGAAAGGAACGTCGACGGCACGAGCGTCTCGACGCGCATCAGCGGCTCGAGCACGACCGTGCCGAGCTTGTGCAGCGCGTCCCGCACCCCCATTCCCGAGGCGGTCTTGAACGAAGCTTCGCTCGAGTCGACGTCGTGGAACGCGCCGTCGAACAGCGTGACGTGCAGGTCGGTCACCGGGAAGCCGTGCGGGCCGCCGGAAGCGAGCGCTTCGCGCACCCCTTTCTCGACCGCCGGGAAGAACTGCCGCGGCACGACGCCGCCGACGATCTTCTCGCTGAACGAGACCCCGCTGCCGCGCGCGAGCGGCTCGAACCGCAGCCACACGTCGGCGAACTGTCCGTGCCCGCCGGTCTGGTGCTTGTAGCGCGAATGGATCTCCGTCCCGCTCTGAATCGTCTCGCGGTACGCGATTGCGGGCGGATGCGTCTTGACGTCCACGTTGAACTTGCGGGCCAGGCGTTCGGTCGCGGTCGAGACGTGCGTCTCGCCGCTGCCGAGCAGCTGCAGCTCGTTGGTGAACTCGGCGCGCGCGACGCGCAACGCCGGGTCCTCGTCGATCAACCGTCCGAGCGCCTGTGAGAGCTTGGCTTCGTCGAGCCGCTGCGCCGGTGCGATCGCGACCGCGAAGAGCGGTTCGGCCAGCGGCACCGTCGGCATGACGACGCCGGCGTTCGGCGAGGCGAGCGTGTCGCCGGTGCCGACGCCCTCGAGCCGCGCCAGCGAGACGATCGAGCCGGGCCCAGCCGACGTCACCGGCTCCTGGCGCTTGCCGAACAGTCGCGCGATCCCCGACAGCCGAATCGACGCGTTCCCGCGCGACGCGTTCACCAGCGGCGTCGAGGGTGTGATCGTGCCGGTGAAGACGCGCACCACCGACAACTTCCCTTGTTGCTGGTGGACGATCGTCTTGCACACTTGCGCGACGACGGGACCGTCGGCGCGCGGGACGACCGGGCGGCCGTCGAGATCCGTGCGCGGCTCGGTCGCGGGCGAGGGAAAGAGGCGCGCGATCGCGTCGACGAGCCCGGAGACGCCGGCGTTCTTTTCCGCGCTGCCGACCAGCACCGGGATGATCTGATCGTGCGAGCAGTCCTCGCACAGGTCGCGGTCGATCTCGTCCTGTGAGGGATCTTTGCCGTCGAGCAGCTCTTCCATCAGCGTGTCGTCGAAGTCCGCGAGCGCTTCGAGCAAGATCGTGCGCTGCGCCGCGACGGTGGAGAGCAGGTTGTCGGGGACGTCGCTCTGCTCGCCGTTCAGGCCGAAGGCGGTGCCGTGCGCGAGGTCGACGTAGCCGGCGAAGCGTTCGCCGACGCCGAGCGGAAGCTGCGTCGCCACGACGTGCGGGCCGTACGCGTCGCGCAGCGCGGCGAGCGTCGCCTCGAAGTTCGCGCCCGGCCGGTCGAGCTTGTTCACAAAAAAGAGATGCGGCGTTTTGCGCATCTCCAGGTGCTCGACGATCGCCGCCGTTTGGGCGACGCGATCGGGTTCGGCGTCGATGACGATCACCGCGGCGTCCACCGCGGTCAGCACGGTTTTCGTCTCCTCGAAGAAGTCGACGAATCCCGGCGTGTCGACGAGATTGAGGTCCACCGGCCCGCACGTCGTGTGCGCGAAGCCGACGCAGACGGATTGGAGGTGGCCGATCGCTTCGGGCTCGCAGTCGGTGGTCGTCGTCCCGTCGCGGACGGACCCTCGGCGGGGGATCGCCCCGCAGTGCGCGAGCAGCGCTTCGACCAGCGTCGTCTTCCCCGCATGGTGCGGTCCGACGACGGCGACATTCCTAAGGCGCGCGATGTCTTCCACCGGGCGTTCCCTCCTGCTGTGACGGAAAGGTCCGCGGGCCTACAACCCCCACCCGAGAGGTTCCTCCCCCGGCCCGGGCGCACCATCGTTCATGGAGACGATCCCGCTCGTGACGCTCGGCCATTTCATCGGAGGCCGGCCCGCCGAGGGCGTGTCCGGGCGGTCCGGGGACGTGTACGACCCGGCGACGGGCGAGCTCGCGCGGCGGGTCGCGTTCGCTTCGCGCGAAGAGATCGACGAGGCGGTGCGGGCGGCGCGGGCGGCGCTGCCGGAGTGGGCCGAGGCGCCGCCGCTGCGGCGCGCCGCGGTGCTGTTCCGGTTCCGCGAGCTGATCCTGCGCGAGCTGGAACGGCTCGCAGCGCTGATCACCGCCGAGCACGGCAAGACGCTCGCCGACGCGCGCGGCGAGGTGCAGCGGGGGCTCGAAGTGGTCGAGTTCGCCTGCGGGATCCCGCATCTGCTCAAAGGCGACGTCACCGAGAACGTCGCGCGCGACGTCGACAGCTACGCGGTGCGCCAGCCGCTCGGCGTGTGCGCGGGGATCACGCCGTTCAACTTCCCGGCGATGGTGCCGATGTGGATGTTTCCGATCGCGCTTGCGTGCGGGAACACGTTCGTGCTCAAGCCGAGCGAGAAAGATCCCTCGCCGGCGCTCGTGCTCGCGGAGCTGCTGCGCGAAGCGGGGTTGCCGGACGGCGTCTTCAACGTCGTCAACGGCGAGCGCGAAGCGGTCGACGCGCTGCTGACGCATCCCGGTGTCGCCGCGGTGAGCTTCGTCGGCTCGACGCCGGTCGCGGAGTACGTCTATCGCACCGGAACGCAGCACGGCAAGCGCGTCCAGGCGCTGGGCGGCGCGAAGAACCATCTCGTCGTGATGCCCGACGCCGATCTGGATCAGGCGGTCGACGCGCTGATGGGTGCGGCGTTCGGCTCGGCCGGCGAGCGCTGCATGGCGATCTCGGTCGCGGTCGCCGTCGGCGAGGAGACCGCGGACGCGGTGATCGCGAAGCTGCGCGAGCGCGTGCGCGCGCTGCGCGTGGGGCCCGGCACGGCGCCTGGCGTCGAGATGGGTCCGCTGGTGACCGGCGAGCACTATGCGAAGGTGCGTTCGTACGTCGAGGCTGGCGTGGAGGAGGGCGCGCAGCTCGTCGTCGACGGCCGTGACGCGAAGCGCGACGATTGGGGAAACGGGTTTTTCCTCGGCGGCTGCGTCTTCGACCGCGTCACGCCGGGGATGAGGATTTATCGCGACGAGATCTTCGGTCCGGTCCTCGGCATCGTGCGCGTTGAGACGGTGGAAGAAGCGCTGCGGCTGTGCAACGAGCACCCGTTCGGCAACGGCGTGGCGATCTTCACCCGCGACGGCGGCACGGCGCGAACGTTCGCGCACCGCGTGCAGATCGGAATGGTCGGAATCAACGTGCCGATCCCGGTCCCGATGGCGTTCCACTCCTTCGGCGGCTGGAAGCGCTCGCTCTTCGGCGACCACGCGATCCACGGCGCCGAAGGCGTCCGTTTCTACACGCGACTGAAGACGATCACCGCCCGCTGGCCCGAAGCCCGCTCGGGCCCGGAGTTCACCTTCCCGACGACGACGTGACGGGGATGACGATCATTGATCGCATGCGCAGCGCGACGATCGCGTAGGCGACGGCGGCGAGCAGCGGCGCGAACGCCGTCAGCGCGAGCGCGGCATCGGGCCCCGAGCGGGTGACGACGACGCCGACGAGCGCGACGCCGAGCGAGCCCAGCCCGAACGCGACGCCGTTCATCAGGCCGACCGCGGTTCCGAGGTTTCGCGGCAGAAGGGACTGAGCCAGTGCGACGCCCGGCGCGTTCTGCATCGAGATGAGCATGCTGCCGAGCAGCAGCAGCGCGATCGCGAGCGGCCCGTGCAGCGCGAGCCCCAGCAGCAGCGGCGGAACGGACGTGACGAGCCCCGCGATGGCGACCCGGGCGTGACCGAAGCGGTCCGCGCTTGCGCCGCCGGCGTACAGCCCGATCGCAGCCGCGATCAGGAACGCCGTGACGGTGGCGCCGGTCGCGGTAAGGGGCAGGCCGCGCGCCGTCAGCAGGTTCGGCAAATAGAAGGCGAACGAGGCGTTGGTGAGATATCGCAGCGCCGTGCTCGCGATCAGCAACGCGAGCGCCGTGTAGTCGGCGCGCGGGTGCACCGCTTCGCCGGCCGGCGCGCGACGCGGCGCGGCGGCGTCGGCGTCTCGTGCGAACGACGGCAGCACGGTCGCGACGGCGAGCGCTGCGGCGACGCCGGGCAGGCACATCGCCAACACCGTCGCGCCGCCGGCATGCGCGAGCAGTGCTGCGGCGACGAGCGGACCGAGGCCGTACCCGATCTGTCCGCCGATCTGGAAGATCGAGATCGCCGAGGCACGCTTCGTTCCGCCGAGGAGCGCCGAATACCGGCCGGCTTCCGGATGCATGACCGCCGAGCCGATTCCCCCGGCGACGACGAGCGCGACCAGCGCGCCGAGCGAGTTCGCCGCCGGCGTCGCGGAAACCGCAATCGCGGTGAGCGCGACCGACCCCGGCAAGAACCACCATTTGCCGCGCCGGTCGCTGTAAGCGCCGACGAGCGGCTGCGCGATCGAGCTCGTCAGATACCACGCGAACGCGAGCGTCCCCTGACACCACGCGGGCAGCCCGGCCCGCGTGACGACGTAGAAGATCACGAAGGGCAGGATTCCGGAGTACAGATCGCTCGCGCCGTGCGCGAACGCCATCAGCGAGACGCCGCGCAGGTTCCAAGCGAGCGGGCGCGGCGACGAAGCGGTGGTCACGCAAAGCCTTTCGCCGTGCAAGGTCTCCGATGCTGCCGGAGGTAACCTGCGGGACGATGCAGCTCATCGTGATCCGCCGCGCGCGCACCGAAGAGTCGGATGCGATCGCCGCGCTGTTTCGGATCAGCCGGCAGGCGCAGCTCTCGTACCTGCCGGATTTGCACACGGCGGAAGAAGACCGCGCGTACTTCCGCGACCGCGTCTTCCCGGTATGCGAGGTATGGGTCGCCGAGCGCGACGGTGTGCTGGTCGGTTTCTGCGCGTTCCGCGACGGCTGGCTGGACCATCTCTACGTCCATCCCGAGCATCTGCGCCGTCGCATCGGAACCGCGCTCCTGCGCAAAGCGATGGACTCGAACGCAACGCTGCGCCTCTGGACGTTCCAGCGCAACACCGACGCGATCAGCTTCTACGAATCGCACGGGTTCACGCTCGTGCGCGAGACGGACGGCGCCGAGAACGAAGAACACGAGCCGGACGCACTCTACATCCGCGGGTAAAGAAAAAGGGAAGCGGCGCTTCCCTTCATCGCAGGGTTCCAGCGCGTCCGAACCCAGGAGCCCGCGTTCGCGGCGGACTTGCCGAAAGTAACGCATCTTCGAGAAGCAGTCAAGTCCCACGATATCGGCCTTCTAGAATCGCACGGGTTCGTGCCAGAGACGACGGCGGCGGCGGCGAACGAAGAACACGAGCCGGACGCACCTACTTCCGCGAGCAAAGAAAAAGGGAGGCGTTGCCTCCCGTCCTCCCCGGGTTCTGCCGAAACGGAACCCTCAAGCCCGCTCTCGCGGGGAACGCTCCGAGTATAACCTGTCGTCGAAAAACAGTCAAGATGCACGATGCCGGTAGCATGCGCAACCGCAAGCAGCACTCGTTTGAAGTCTCCCGCCGTCAGCAGTTCGGTGTAATTGTAACCGCGGAGCCTGACGCGGTCGAGGCGTTCGAAGGCCACGTGCGTTATCGCATTCGCCTTTGCCCAAACTGGGACGGTAATCGAAGAGTACCGCGTCGGATCGAGCGACGCGTAGTACGGCTGAGGCTCCCGCGGCTGCGCCGCGCTCAGCGGTACGACGATTGCGATGCGCCCGAAGATGCGCAAGACGACGACGCGACGACGCTTCACCCTCTCGGGCGGCATGAAACCGCCGCGGTCGAAGTCGCACATAAGAATCATTCGTCTCTTGGGATAGAAAAGGCGACGCATCATGCCCGAATCGTCGCACAGCGTGATGCCAGCATGCTGGCACCGTGCTCCGACGCGCCCTGCCAGTTCGTCATGCTAAAGCAGCAGCCGCATCTCATTGGTTTCTTCGAAGCCGAGGCGGCGGTAGATCGGCGCGCCTTCGTCGCTGGCGTGCAGCGTGACGACACGAATTCCACGGTTCCGTGCTTCGTCGACTGCGGCACGCGTGAGCTGCGTCGCGAGGCCGTGGCCGCGGTGCGGCGGTTCGGTGTAGACGTTCAAGACGTACGCGCGCGTCGTGCCGAGGTCGCGAATCCCGGGTGGCCACTCGTGCAACAGCAGTCCGCTGCCGGCGACGATCTCGCTCGGCGCATCGGCGCGCGCGACGAGCCAGCCGAGATAGCGTCCGGCGGCGAGCGCGTCGGCGAACCATCCGCGGCAGGCCGCCGCGAGTCCCGCGAAACCGTCGTCGCTGGTGAATCCCATCTCGGCGAACATTCGCACGCGGTGGCGCACCAGCACGTCGACGTCGGCCGCGGTCGCCGGTCGCGGCGCGAAGTACTCAGCGCCCACGTGCCGTGACAAGGAGTTGAGCCATCGTGCGGTGAGAATCCGAACGGGGACCGCATTCTCCTCTCGCTCGTGCCGCGCCGGAAAGGGACTCGTTGTACGGCCGAATCGGACTCGTGCTGCTCGCGCTCGTCGCCGCGCTCGTCTGGTTTCTGCCCTCGTACTACACGGGGCTGCTGACGCTGATCGCGCTCTACGCGCTGGTCGCGATCGGGCTCAACCTCTTCATGGGCTACGCCGGACAAGTCTCGCTCGGGCAAGCGGCGTTCTTCGGGATCGGCGCGTACGCGTCGGCCGCGCTGGCGGTGAAGACGCTCGGCACGCCGTGGCCGGTCTCGCCCTGGCTCGGCACGCTCGCCGGCGCGCTCGCCGCGGCGCTGGCCGCCTACGTGCTGAGCTTCGTCGCGCTGCGCTTGCGTGAGAACTTGCTCGCGCTCGCGACGCTCGCGCTGGGCATCGTCATCAACGTCGTCTTCAACCAGTGGGAGTTCATCGGAGGCTCGTCCGGGTTCAAGGACATCCCGGGCTTCGCGCTCGGCTCGTATACGTTCGATCAGCGCGCGTATGCGATTCTGGCCTGGGCGCTGCTTGCGCTCGGGCTGTGGTTCGCGGGGAACTTGGTGCGCTCGAGCTTCGGGCGCTCGCTGGTCGCGATCTCGGCCGGCGAGCTCGGCGCGCAGGCGCTCGGCGTCGACGCGGAACGGCTGAAGCGGCAGACGTTCGTGCTGAGCGCGGTGTACGCCGGCGTCGCGGGCGCCGTCTTCGCTTCGCAAGCCTCGTACATCGACCCCAGCTCGTTCGACTTCTTGCTCTCGGTCAATTTCGTGCTGATGTCGGTGATCGGCGGGATCCGCAGCTTGTCGGGCGCGGTGATCGGCGCCGCGGTGGTCGTGGCGCTGCGGCAGATCTTGCAAACGGCCGTGCCGCTCGTGGTGCCGAGCGCGCGCGGCGACGTGCAGTCGTTCTTCTTCGGCGTCATCCTGATTGCGATGCTGATCTTCTTGCCGCGCGGGCTGGCCGGCCGCTTGGGCGAGGCGCGCGGTACGTGATCGCGCAGGAAGTCTGGCAATACGTGCTCGCCGGCGTCGTCGCCGGCGCGATCTACGCGCTGATCGCCGCGGGCTTCGTGCTGATCTATCAAGTGACCGGATTGATCAACTTCGCGCAGGGCGAGTTCGCGATGCTCGGCGCGATGACGGCTGCATCGCTCGCGAGCGGCGGGATGCCGGTGCTCGCCGCGGCCGGCATCGCCGTCGTCGTCGTGGCGGCCGCCGGCGGGCTGTGCTATCTGCTCGCGATCCGGCCGGCGCGCGCGGCGAGCGGCGTCACGCTGATCTTCATCACGCTCGGGCTCGACGTCGCGCTGCGCGGGCTCGGCTTGTTCGTGTGGGGCACGAACCCGCTGAGCCTGAACGCGTTCAGCGGTGGCAGCGCGGTCTCCGTGTTCGGCGGCGTGCTGCCGCCGCAAGCGCTGTGGGTGCTGCTGACCGACGTGCTCGTGTTCGGCGCGCTCTACGTGTTCTTCCGGCACACGTACGCCGGAACGGCGGTGCGCGCGGCGGTCGCGAACCCGCCGATCGCCTCGACGTTCGGGATCCCGCTGCGCACGTTCGCATTCTGGAGCTTCGTCGCGGCGGCGGCGATCGGCGGACTCGGCGGCGTGGTGATCGCGCCGATCACCAGCGCGACGTACGACATGGGGCTCTCGCTCGGGCTCGCGGGCTTCGTCGCCGCAGTGCTCGGCGGCCTCGACAGCTTGCCGGGCGCGCTGCTGGGCGGCTTCGTGCTCGGGATCGTCGAGAAAGTCGCCGGAGGCTTGACGTCGACCGGCTGGGAAGAAGGGGTCGGCTTTTTGATTCTCGTGCTCGTGCTGGTGCTGCGCCCGCAAGGACTGCTCGGGCGCGCGGTGCGGCGCGCGTGAGCGCGGTCGTCGCCGGCGCCGCGGCGCTCGCGGTGCGCAACGTGACGGTGCGCTTCGGCGGTGTCGTCGCGGTCGACGAGGTGACGTTCGACGCGCGCGGTGGCGAGGTGCTCGGCGTGATGGGCCCCAACGGAGCCGGCAAGACGACGCTCTTCAACGTGATCAGCGGCGTGCAGAAGCCGACCGCCGGGGAAGTGCTGCTCGGCGAGACGCGGCTCACCGGGCGCGACGTCGACGCCGTCGCCGCGCTCGGCGTGACGCGCACGTTTCAAACGCCGGTGATGTTCTGGGGGCTCAGCGTGCGCGAGAGCGTCGAAGTGGCGCTGGCCGCGCTCGACGCCGGCGGAACGTATCCGCCGGCCGCGCCGCGCGAGCTGATCCCGTGCGGGCTCGGCGTTCGCGAAAGCCGCCGGCACGACGCGGCGCTGCGCGAGCGCGCCGGCGCCCTCCTCGAGCAAGCCGGGATCGCCGCGATGGCAGATCGCCCGACGGAGTCGCTCGCGTTCGGCGAAGAACGGCTGCTCGAGCTCGCGCGCGCGCTCGCGGTCGCACCCGCCGTGCTGCTCCTCGACGAGCCTCTCTCCGGTTTGAATCCCGACGAGATCGAGGCGGTGCTGGCGTCGATTCGCAGCGCGCGCGCGAACGGTGTCGCGGTGCTGCTCGTCGAGCACGCCGTCGGCGAGCTGCTCGCGGTCGCCGACCGCGTCGTCGTGCTCGACCACGGCCGCAAGATCGCCGAAGGCGCGCCGCAAGCCGTCGCGGCGGACCCGCTGGTGGTCGACGCGTACATCGGAGACGAGCTCGAATGACGCTTCGTCCTTCGACAAGGTCAGGATGACGACGATGGCGGGCACACCCGTGCTTGACGTCGAGAACGTCTCGACGATTCGCGGGCGCGTGCAGATCTTGTGGGACGTCAGCTTGACGGTGCAGCGCGGCGAGACGGTCGCGATCGTCGGGCCGAACGGCGCCGGGAAGACGACGCTGGTCGGATCGATCACCGGGCTGATCCCCCCGAAGTCGGGGCGCGTGCGGATCAACGGCGCCGACGTGACGGGCACGCCGCCCGACAAGCTCGCCGCGCGCCGGGTCGCGCTCTGTCCCGAGCGGCGAGGCATCTTCGCGCCGCTCACCGTGCGCGAGAACCTGCTGCTGGGGGCGTACGCACGCCCCGCGAAGCGCGCCGAGCTCAACGCGGATCTCGCCGACGTCTTCGCGCTGTTTCCGCCGCTGGTGCGCTATCGCGACGCCACCGCCGGGTCGCTTTCCGGCGGCGAGCAGCAGATGGTCGCCGTCGGGCGCGCGCTGATGGCGAAGCCCGAGTTGCTTCTCCTGGACGAGCCGAGCCTCGGGCTGGCGCCCAAAGTGCGCGCCGAGATCTTCGGTGTGCTCGCGCGGCTGGCCGAGCGCGGCGTGACGATCCTGCTCGTCGAGCAGAACTTGCGGCTCGCGGCGCGCATCTGCGGGCGCGCGTATCTCATGCAGCGCGGCCGCGTCGTCGGGACCGAGTCCTCGGACGAGCTGGCGCGCTCGGCCCGCACCGTCTACTTGGAAACGCAGGGGTGAACGGGTGAACGGGCGCACCCGCAGAAGGCAGACCGCACGCGTTCATAAGGAGGTTTCGTTCATGCGTTCGACGGCCGTCCGTCTCGGCGCACTCGCGCTCGCGTCGTTCCTCATCGTCTCCGCCGCGCCGCCGCGGCCGGGCGTCGCCGCGGGCGAGCCGATCCTGATCGGCGCGACGCTCTCGGAGAGCGGCCCGGGTGCGACGCTCGGCCGCCCCGAAGCCGACAGCATTCAGCTCGCGGTGGACGAGATCAACAAGTCGGGCGGCATCAACGGGCGCCCGCTGCAGGCCTCGATCCTCGACGACGAGTCGAGCGCCACGACCGCCGTGAACAACACGCGCAAGCTGCTCGACCAGCACGTCGTCGCGATCGTCGGCTCCTCGCTCACGCAGACCTCGCTGGCGATGATCCCGCTGGTGACGCAGGCGAAGGTGCCGCTGATCTCGCTCGCCTCCAGCTCGCAGGTGATCCAGCCCGTCCCCGAGCGGCAGTGGATCTTCAAGATGCCGATCACCGACTTCCACGTCGCGCAAGCGATGCAGGAGTACATGCGCAAGCGCAAGCAGACGCACGTCGCGGTGATCTACCGCAACGACGACTACGGCAAGACTGGGCTCTCCCATTTCAAGGACGCCGGCAAGAACTTCGGCTTCGACGTCGTCGACGCCGAGGCGATCGACGCGCGCGCCAGCGACGCGACCACGCAGCTAACGCACGTCAAAGCCGCCAACCCGCAGGCGATCGTCGCGTGGACGACGCTGCCGTCGGCGGCGGTCATCATCAAAGGCTACCGCGAGCTCGGGCTCAACGTCCCGATCTACTACTCGGACGGCGCGGCGACGGGGGTCTTCCCGCAGCAGGCCGGCTCGGCGCTCAACGGCGCGTACATCGCCAGCACGAAGATCAACGTCGCCGACGCGCTGCCGAACGGCGACCCGCAGAAGAAGCTGCTCGTCCACTACATCGACGCCTTCGTGAAGGGCTATCCGAAAGACGCTCCGGTCAGCATCTTCGGCGGCTTCGGCTACGACAGCGTCTACGTGCTCAAGCAGGCGCTGCAGCGCGCCAAGACCACCGATGGCGAGAAGCTGCGCGCCGCGCTGGAGCACACCGACTACCTCGGCGTGACCGGCCAGTTCCGCATGTCCGGCGGCGACCACAACGGCCTCTCCGTCTTCTCGCTGGTCCTCACGCAGATCGAAAACGGCAAGTTCACCATCGTCAAATAGGAGAACGTCATCCTGCGGCTCTCGAAGGATGATCGCGAGCGGGCCTACGGTGCGATCTCGCTCGCGCGCGCGCTCGACGACCGCATGTGGCGGCTCGCGCGCGCGGGCCGCGGGCACTTCGCGGTTCCGTGCAGCGGCCACGAAGCGATCGGCGCGGGATATGCGCTCGCGATGCGGCCCGGCGTCGACTGGGCCGCGCCGCACTACCGGGACCTGGCGGCAATGCTCCTGCTCGGAATGACGGCGCGCGAGGCGATGCTGTGCTACTTCTCGCGGCCCTCCGATCCGAACGCGCGCGGGCGGCAGCCGTACTCGCACTGGGGCTCGCGCAGGCTCCACGTGCTCTCGCTGCAAGGCCCGCAGCCGAACCACGTTTCGCACGGCGTCGGGTGCGCGTGGGGCTCGCAGCTGCTGCAGGACGGCAGCGTCACGGTGATCGCGTTCGGCGACGGCGGCGCGCAGAAAGGGGAAGCGCACGAGTCGATGAACCTGGCCGCGGTTCACAAGCTGCCGTGCGTCTTCGTCGTGGAGCGCAACGGCTGGACGCAGTCGGTGAAGCAGAGCGATCAGTACGCGACCGAGACGCTCGTCGCCCGCGCCGCGGGCTACGGGATCGCCGGGATCGCGGTCGACGGAGCGGACGCCGAAGCGGTCTACGCCGCGGTGAGCGAGGCGTTCGCGCGAGCGCGCGCGGGCGAGGGGCCGACGCTGATCGACGCGGCGTGCGTGCGCTTCGGCCCGAACACCTCGAACGACGACGACTCGCGTTACCGCGACCGCGCCGCGCTCGAGGCGCAGCGCGCGCGCTTCGATCCGCTGCTGCGCGCGCGCACGCTGGTCGACGCGGCGTGGGCGGCGGGCGTTGACGAAGAGAACGCCGCCGCCGCGGAGCAGGCCGCGGCGTGGGCGGAAGCGCAGCCGCTCGGCGACCCGGCGACCGCGCTGGATCACGCGTATGCCTGAGCAGCGCGCCGATGGCTGACGCGGCACGCGAGCTGACGGTGCTCGAGGCGGTGCGCGAGGCGCTCGCCGAGGAGATGGCGCGCGACGAGCGCGTGATCGTGCTCGGCGAAGACGTCGGCGTGCTCGGCGGCGTATTTCGCGCGACCGAAGGGTTGTACGCGCGGTTCGGGGCGGCGCGCGTCGTCGACATGCCGATGGCGGAGACGCTCATCGCGGGCGTGGCGGTGGGCCTGGCGATGCGCGGGCTGCGGCCGGTCGCTGAGATTCAGTTCGCCGACTTCATCCACGCCGCGATGGACCATCTGGTCGGCGAGGCCGCGAAGATTCGCTGGCGCACGGGCGGCGACTGGAGCTGCCCGATGGTGCTGCGAACGGCGTACGGCGGCGGCTTCCGCGGCGGCCCGTACCACTCGCAGAGCGTCGAAGCGTACTACGCACACGCGCCGGGCTTGAAGGTCGTCGCGCCGTCGACGCCCGCCGACGCGAAGGGCCTGCTGCTGGCGGCGATTCGCGATCCCGATCCGGTGCTCGTGCTCGAGCACAAGCGAACCTATCGCGCGATCCGCGGCCACGTTCCCGCCGGCGACTACGTCGTGCCGATCGGCCGCGCCGAAATCGCGCGCGCGGGTAGCGACGCAACGGTGCTGGCGTACGGGATGATGCTGCACGAGTCGCTCGCCGCGGCCGAGTCGCTCGCGCGCGAAGGGATCGACGTCGAGGTAGTCGATCTGCGCACGCTGCTCCCGCTCGACCGCGAGACGATCCTCGCCTCGCTCGCAAAGACGCGACGGCTGTGCGTCGTCCACGAGGACACGCTCACGATGGGCCTCGGCGCGGAGCTGTGTGCGCTCGCGGCGGAAGCCGGGGTTCTCGACGTCCCGCCGGTGCGCGTCACCTCACCGGACATCCCGGGGATCCCGGTCGACGACAACCTGGAAGACGCGGTGCTTCCCAACCGAACCGCGATTCGCGACGCGCTCGTGCGGCTCGTCTCGCGCGAACGTTCGCGCGCGAACCCCACCGCGCAGCGTTCGTACGATCCGGCGATTCCGCAAGCGTCGAGCGTCGTCGAGATTTCGCTCCCCGAAGAGCATACGCGGCTCGCCGTCGACGCGCTCGTCGAGGCCGCGCGAGCGTATCCGCGCTTCAACGCAAGCTTCGCCTGGACCGGCATCGTCGAGCACGACGAGGTCGTCGTCGACCTCGACCTCGGCCCGACCGCGCCGGCGAGCGGTCGCGGCACCATCACGCTCGTCGACTACGGGCCGTCGGGAAGCGATCTCGCGATCCCGTTCGTCCGCCCGAACCAAACCGCCGCGGTCCGCATCGGCGCGGTGCGCAACGGCAAAGCCTACGTCACCTGCGCCGTCGATCACCGCGCGGTCGACGGCGCCGACGTCGGCCGCTTCCTCGCCGCGTTTCGCGACCACGTCGTGCTCCAATGAGCGTCGAATTTCCCAAGCTGGCCGACACGCTCGTCGATGGGATCGTCTCGGCTTGGTACAAGCAACCCGGAGACGCCGTCAAGAAGGGCGAGCCGCTCTTCGCCGTCGAGACCGACAAAGTGAACGCCGACGTCGAGTCGCCGCACGACGGCGTGCTCGCCGAGATTCTCGTGCCGGCGGGCGAGCGCGCCGGGGTCGGCCAGCTCCTCGCGCGCTTCGCCTCTGCCGGCGTGATCGAAGCGCGTCCGCTCGCCGCGCCGGCGTCGTCGGACGGCGGCCTTTCTTCGATGCGCCGCCGGATCGCGGAGCGGATGGCCGAAGCGCGCGCGACGATCACTCAAGGTTCTTGCGCGCGGCTCGTCGATCTGAGCAGCATCGAACGCCACGGCGTGTCGTGGACGGCGTACTTCGTCAAAGCGTTCGCGCAGGCGCTCGAAGCCGACCGCATCGGCGTCGCCGTCGAAGTGCCCGGCGGGCTCGTCGTTCCGGTCGTCCCCGACGCGCGCGACGCCGCGCTGCACGACATCTCGGTGCGCATCGCGGACTTCGCCGAGCGCGCGCGCCGCAGCGCGCTCAAACCGGCCGATGTCGGCGGCGCAGCGGCAACGGTGACGAACGTCGGCGCAGCCGGGACGCTGCTCGCGTTTCCGCTGATCGCGCCCGGCGAGCCGGCGATCCTCGCGCCCGGCGCCATCGACGACGGCCGTTGCTGGCTCGCGCTCTGCTACGATCGCGCGCGCTACGACGAGTACGGCGCGGACCGGCTGCTGGCCGACGTCGCCGCGCGCCTCGCCGCGTTCGGTTCCGTCACAGGCTGAGGATCTCGAGCGCGCCTTCGCGCGCCAAGCGGCGCACGAACGCGATCGCGCTCTCGAGGTCTTCGAACATCTCGAGCTCGGCCGGCGTGAAGGGCTCGCCGCGCGCGACGAAGCGCAGCGCCGGCTCGAGCGCCGCCGGCATCACCAGCGTGCGGTCGCCGAGCGCGACCGCGATCTCGTCCGCCTCGGCGGCGCGGACGCCGAAGACGTTGCCGGGCCGCAGCCGCACCGCGCTGCGCGCATCGAGCGCGGCGATCAGCGGGAGCTGTTCGAACTGGCCGAACCGGATCGGCGCGCGCGAGGAGAGAAAGCGGTTCGCGAGCCGCTCGCCGAGCGCGTGCGGGTCACGCTCCTCCACCCATTCGGCAAGCGCGCGCAGTTTCGCGGCGATCGCCGGCGCGTGCGCGGCGACGTCGTGCGCGAACCCGGCCGGCAGCGCCTCGCGAAAGGCCGCGACGTCCTCGGTGTCCCGGAACACTTGGTCGAACAGGTCTTTCCAGGTGTAGCACAAGATGCCGACCGTGAGATGGACGGAGACCTGCGTCGTCGCGATCGCTTCGTGCAGAAAGCCGCGCGGGACGTAGAGCGACTGGCCGGCGAGGAGCTCGTGCTCGATCAGCGACTGCGCCGCAACCGGGGCGGCGCGCGAGCGCTGGTGCGGGAGCGGAAACTCGACGGCGCGCTCGTGGACGTTCCAGCGCTTCGAGCCGCTGATCTGAAGCACGAAGACGTCGTGCGTGTCGTAGTGGACGCCCAAGCCGCGCTCGCCGGGCGGCGAGACGTACGCGTTCACCTGAACCGGATGCGAGAGCTCCAGCTCGAGGTCGCGCGTGAAGCGCATGACGGGTTCCCAATAGCGCTGCAAGCCTTGCACGACGATCGTCGCGCCCTTTTGAAACGCGTCGTAGACCCGGCCTGCGTCGATGACGTCGTGCAGCCACTCGGAGCCAAGGCTGACGGTGCGCACGTACGTGCTCGGCGGAAGCTCCGCCCCGTCCTTGACCAGCCGCACCGCGGGGCGGCGCGGAAAGGTTCCGGACAGGATGCGGTCGACGCTTTCGAGCGAGAAGAGATCGCCGAACGCCGCGTCGTCACGGTGCTCGATCAGCAGCGGCCGCTGCGACCAGACGTCCGCGAAGAAGCGCCGGACGTCCGAGCGGACGCAGCGCTCCAGCGCGCGCGCACCGCTCGCGCGCACGTGCGGCTCGTGCGTCAGCACCGGCTAGGTGTCGTCGCGCCCCGCGTCGTCCGGCTGCGGCGCGCTCCCGTCGTCGCGTCCGGCGTCGTCCGGCTGCGGCGCGCTGCCGTCGTCGCGTCCGGCATCGTCGGGCTGCGGCGCGCTGCCGTCGTCGCGTCCGGCGTCGTCCGGGGCGACGCTCGCGCGCGGGCCGTTCGGCCAGATAGTCCGGACGTCGGAATCGTCATAGCGGGTCTTGCTCTGCATGGTCCTGCTCCGAAAAGAAAAGCCGGGCTCCGAGGAGCGGAGCCGTGGGCCGGGACGGTACGGTTCTCTTCCCATTGGAGCTCGTCCGGCAAACGCGCTCGGCGAGGAGGACGCCGTTCGGCCCGCGCAACCACGCCGGGATGATCGGCGAAGCGCCTTCACCCATCCGCGCCCGTGAAGCGGACGAGCACGACTTCATCGTGCGCGCGCTGCGCGCGGTCGGCGTGAGCGAGCCCGACGCGAACGACGTCGCCGGGGTGCTGGTCGCGGCCGATCTGCGCGGCGTCGAGTCGCACGGGATCGCGCGGCTCGACCTGTTCTACGTGCGCCGCATCGAAGCCGGCGTCGTCGTGCCGCGGCCGGCGTACACGGCGCTCTGCGACCGGCCGACCCAGCTCGCGCTCGACGCCGGCAACGGGCTCGGGCACCCGGCCGGCATCTTCGCGATGCGCAAGACGCTCGAGAAGGCGCGCGAGCAGGGGCTGGCGTTCGCGACGGTCCGCAACTCGAACCACTACGGGATCGCCGCGTACTACGCGATGATGGCGCTCGAGCACGGCATGATCGGGCTCTCGATGACCAACTCGACGCACCTCGCGGTGCCGACGTTCGGCCGGCAGAAGACGCAAGGGACGAACCCGATCGCCGTCGCGATCCCGGCCGACGGCCACCCGCCGTACGTGCTCGACATGGCGACGACCGGCGTGACGTTCGGCCGGCTCGAAGTCAGCGACCGCAAGGGAAAGCCGCTCAAGCCCGGCTGGGCGGTCGACGCGGACGGCCGCGAGACGCTCGACGCCGCGCTCGCGATGACGAGCGGCGCGCTGCTTCCGCTCGGCGGCTACGGCACCGAGAACGGCGGCCACAAAGGCTACGGGCTCGGCGCGCTGGTGGAAATTCTGTGCGGCGTGCTCTCCGGCGGCATGTTCGGCACCGACCTGCGCCTCGACGAGCGCGGCCTGCACGGCGGCTCGGTGGGCCACTTCTTCGCCGCCTTCAAGATCGACGCGCTGCGGGATGGCGCCGTGTTCCAGCGCGACCTCGCGCGCGAGCTGTGCGCGTTCGAAGAGAGCGCGCCGGCACCGGGCGCTGAACGCGTGATGACCGCCGGCGAGCCCGAGCGGCTGAACACCGAACGCTATCGCCGCGAAGGCGTGCCGATCGATCCGAAAGTGTGGGACGGGATCGACGCGCTGGCCGAGCGCCTCGGCATCGAGAAGCTGGAGCGCTTCACCGTTGGCTGAAACGGCTCGCGTCCGCGAAGGCGATCTGATCGCGTTCGTCGAGCGCGCGCTCACCCGCGCCGGCGTCGACGAAGCACAGGCGAAGATCGTCGCCGACGTGCTCGTCGCCGCGGACCGGCGCGGGATCGAGTCGCACGGCGTCGCGCGGCTGCGCTGGTTCTACGTCGACCGCATCCGCAACGGCCGCATCGCCGCGCGCCCGCGCTACGAGGTCGCGCGCGAGACGGACTCCTCGCTGCTGCTCGACGCGGGCAACGGGCTCGGCCATCCAGCCTCGCATTACGCGATGACGCGCGCGATCGACAAGGCGCGCGGCAGCGGGATCGCGTTCGCCGCGGTGCGCAACTCCAACCACTACGGCATTGCGGGCTATTACGCGATGATGGCGCTCGAGCAGGACATGATCGGGATCTGCACGACCGACTCCGCGCACTTCGCCGTGCCGACGTTCGGGCGCACGAAGATGCAGGGGACGAACCCGTTCGCGTTCGCCGTTCCGGCCGGCGAAGAGCCGCCCTTCGTGCTCGACTTCGCGACCACGACCGTCACGTACGGCAAGCTGGAGGTCTACGAGCGCAAAGGCCTTCCGCTCAAGCCGGGCTGGGCGGTCGACGAAGAAGGCGCGTCGACGACCGATCCCGCGGTGCGCCACACCGGCGGTTCGCTGCTCCCGCTCGGCGGGGTCGGCACCGAGAACGGCGGCCACAAAGGCTACGGCCTGGGGGTGCTCGCGGAATTGCTGACGGGCGTTCTCGCCGCCGGCTGGTTCGGTCCGGCGCTGACGCTGCGCGAGAGCCCCGACGCGCCGGCGGGAATCACCTCGCACTTCTTCGGCGCGATCCGCATCGACGCGCTGCGCGACGTCGCCGAGTTCAAGCGGCAGATGGACGAAGAGCTGCGCGCGTTCAAGCGCAGCGCGCCGGCGCCGGCGCAAAGCCGCGTGTACGTCGCGGGAGAGATCGAGCACGAGAACGAGATCGCGTTCCGGCGCGACGGCATCCCGCTGATCGCCCCGGTGATCGACGACCTCGATTCGCTCGCGCACGAGCTCGGCATCGCGCCGCCTACCCGGATCGCGGTGTAGCGCGCTCCGGCGTGCGGACGTGCTCGGGGCGCGGGCCGACGCCGATGAACCACGCCGGCAACCGCCGCAGGAACGGAAAGCGCAGCAGCAGCCGCACCGGCCAGGGAACCCAGCCGGGTCGCGAAGGCCCGGGCTGCGCTGCGCCGATGTTGCGGAACGCGCGGCCGGCGACGAACACCTGCATCGCCTGGATCGCGCGCATCGGAAACGTTCGCCGCCGCTGCACCGCGCGCAGATCGCGTTCGGTCACGCTCCCGGTCGAAAGCGGCTGGGCCAGGATGTTCGCGGTGGCGACGGCGTCCTGGATGGCGAGGTTGATCCCGACGCCGCCCATCGGCGACATCGCGTGCGCGGCGTCGCCGATGCACAGCAGCCCCGGCCGGTACCAGCGCGAAAGGCGGTCGACGACGACCGTCAGCAGCTTCACGTCGTCCCAGTCGTGCAATTGCTCGACCCGCTCGCGAAGGAACGGCGCGAGCGCGACGATCTCCTCGCGCAGCGTCTGAAGCCCACGGGCCTGCAGCGCGGCGAAGCCGCCTTTCGCGATGACGTACGCGCACTGCCAGTAGTCGCCGCGGTCGAGCGTCACCAGCAGCCGTCCCGCCTCGAAGTATCCGAACCGCGAGATCGGGTCGTCGGCGTGTTTCGGCAGCCGCATCCACAGCACGTCGATCGGCGCGCCGAGATCCTGCACCGCGAAGCCGGCTCGCGCGCGCACGGTCGAATGCCGGCCGTCGGCGCCGACCACGAGGTCGGCTCGGACCTCCAACGGCCCGTCCGGAGTGGCGGCGCGAACCCCCGCGACGCGCCCGCCCTCGAGGATGAGCTCCGTCACTTCCGCGCGCATGAGCACGCGGAACGTCGCATACCGCGCGCCGCGCTCCGCCAAGAAGTTCAAGAAATCCCATTGCGGCATGAGGGCGATGAAGTTGCAGCGCGTTCGCAGCGGGCGCAGATCGGCGATCTCGACCGCGACGTCGTTGACCATGCCGCCGATCGTGCTGACCTCGGTGTGCGGGAGCTTGAGAAAGTCGTCGAGCAGGCCCAGCTCGCCCATGACCTCGAGCGTCGACGGGTGCACCGTGTCGCCCCGGAAGTCGCGCAGAAAGTCCGCGTGCTTCTCGAGCACGGCGATCTCGACGCCGGCCCGGGCCAGCAGGAAGCCGAGCATCATCCCGGCCGGGCCGCCGCCCGCGATGCAGCATCGCACGTTCATCGTCGCCATGCTGCCGACCGTTCGACCGCCGCGCGCCCGAACGCCCCCCGACCAGCCCCGAAAATCGGCCGGCGGACGGTGCGGTAGCGGGCCGACGCGAGCGCGCCGCGGCGCTATGCTGTTCCTCCGATGACCGAGCCGACCGAAATTTCGTGCTCGTGCGGCCATTCATTTCGGCTGCATGACGCGCACGGGTGTGCGGCGTTTCTCGGTGCTTTTCCGCGCACCGCGCACCTGAAGAGCTACTGCGCCTGCAAGAAGGCGCGCCTGCTGGAGTCGGCCTGGCGGCACGGGCCGGTCGTCGAGCTGCACCGCGCGCGGGTTCGGCCGGTCTCCTCGCGCTGACGCTCCGCGAGGCGCCGTCTCCCCGCGCGCGAACGTGGTGCGGCTGAGATGGCCCACGCAGTTGTTGTCGACGCGCTCCGCACGCCGATCGGGCGGTACGGCGGCGCCCTCGCCCCCGTTCGCCCCGACGACCTCGCCTCGTACGCGATCCGCGCCCTGGTGGAGCGCACCAAGCTCGACCCCGAGTCGCTCGACGACCTCTTCTGGGGCGCGGCGAACCAGGCCGGCGAGGACTGCCGCAACGGGGGCCGGATGGCGAGCCTGCTCGCGGGCCTCCCGCCGAGCGTCCCCGGCACGACGCTGAACCGGCTCTGCGGCAGCGGGCTGCAAGCGCTGAACTCGGCCTACCATGCGATCGCGGCCGGCGTGATCGACGTCGCGGTCGCCGGCGGCGCCGAGTCGATGACGCGCGCGCCGTTCGTGATCCTCAAGTCCGAGAAGCCGTACGACCGCGCGCCGGACATCCACGACACGACGCTGGGCAACCGCATGGTGAACCCGCGGCTCGCCGCGATGTACCCGCCGCTCACGCTCGGCGAGACGGCGGAAAAGGTCGCGGAGCAGTTCGGCGTGACGCGCGAAGACCAGGACCGCTTCGCCTACGAGAGCCAGATGAAGTGCAAGGCCGCCGTCGCGAGCGGAAAGTTCGGCGCGGAGCTCGTCCCGGTGCGCGTCGAGCAGGGGAAGAAGAGCTACGAGATGACCCAGGACGAGCCGCCGCGCCCCGAGACGACGCTCGAAGCGCTGGCGAACTTGAAGCCTGCGTTCAAGGCGAACGGGACGGTGACGGCCGGCAACTCCTCACCGCTCAACGACGGCGCCGCGGCGCTGCTGCTGTGCAGCGCCGAGGCGGCGGAGCAGCGCGGCTGGCAGCCGCTCGCGCGGGTGGTGACGTCGGCGACGTTCGGCGTCGATCCGAGCGTGATGGGGATCGGCCCGATCGGCGCGACGCGCAAAGCGCTCGCGCGCGCGAAGCTCGACGTTCGCGATCTCGACTTGGTCGAGCTGAACGAAGCGTTCGCCGCGCAGAGCGTCGCCTGCGTCAAGGAGCTCGGGATCGACCCGGCGATCGTCAACGTCAACGGCGGCGCGATCGCGCTCGGCCACCCGCTCGGCTGCAGCGGCGCGCGCATCGCGACGACGCTGCTGCACGAGCTGAAGCGCCGCGGCGGCCGCTACGGCTTGGCGACGATGTGCATCGGAATGGGCCAGGGAATCGCGACGATCTTCGAGCGGCTCTAGGACGACGTCGTTCGGTCGCCCTTCGACAAGCTCAGGGTGACAGGGTTTTCAGTGTGAGTTGCACTTGCTCGCAACGACGCTGTTCGCATCGACCGTGCCGCCCTCTTGCGCGAGCAGCGTCAGGACCGCCTGAATCGTCGAGCCGGAGTCGCCGCCGTGCGCCGTCGCGATGTGGGTTCCGTCGGTCGCGATCGCCGCGCACTTTGACGTACCCGTCATGCGCTCGACCGGCTTGCAGCCGCCGGCGCCGTTGGTGAACTTCGTGCAGAGCGTCATGGCGGCGAAGTCGGCCTGGTCCTGCGACTGCTGGTCGGTCGCGACGCCGTACGCGGTTCGCGAGCCCGGCACCCAAGCGATCGTGCCGTACAGCGCGCCCGCCGGTCCAACCATCCCGCCGGTCGCCGTCGCGCCGCTGATCGTGACGACCGGAGCGGATCCGGCCGGCCCGGGGCTCGGGCTCGCGCCCGGCGTCGTGGTGGCGATGACGCGGTTGCCGCCGTTGTCGAACGCCCGCACGAACGGCTCGCCTTTCTTCCAGCGCGTGCCGTCTTCGAAGATGACGTCCGTGACGTCGATCTTTTCGATCCTCGGCTTGATCGAAGTGCCTTGGACGCGGTCGACGCAGTTGTTGAACGAGTCGGTGTTGCCGCCGAGCACGTCCATCTTCCCTTCGATCAGGATTCCGGGCCCGAACGAGCCGGAGCGCTCGAGGACCGCGTCGCGCAGCGGGCGGTCGAACGAGTCGTCGAACTCGAAGGTGATGCGCGCGCGCGAGGCGGCCTTGTTCGAGACGTTGCGGAAGTTCACGCACAACCGGATCGTTCCGTCCGAGTTGAACCAGGTCGACGTCCGCGTGATCACCAGCGGCGCGTTCGTGCTCAGGTTCCGCCACGGGACGGTGTTGTCGAACTCCGCCGAAGCGGCAGCCGGCGCGACCAACAGCGCGACCAACGAAAAGAACGCGATCCTGCGAAGGTACATGACGTTCACCTTACGGCGCACACGCCCGGGTGCCCTCCGTGGGAGGGGTCAGGGACGATAGCCGTTCCCGTCGTGGGCGATCTTCACGCGCGCCGGCGGAAACGCGTGCGCCCGGACGTCGTCGGCGTACGCGCGCAGCGCGCCGGTCGCGGCTTCGCCCAGGTTCGCGTACCGTTTCGCGAACGGCGGGGCGTCGGGATAGAGCCCGAGCAGGTCGTGCAGCACCAGCACTTGGCCGTCGCAACTCGGTCCGGCGCCGATTCCGATCGTCGGGATCGGGCTGCGCTGCGTGATCTCCGCCGCGAGCGTGTCTTCCACCATCTCGAGCACCACCGCGAACGCGCCCGCTTCGGCGACCGCGTCGGCGTCGCGCACGAGCCGCTCTCGCTCGCGCTTGAGGCGAAATCCGCTGCCCAGCGAGGCAGTTTGCGGCAGCACGCCGATGTGCGCGCAGACCGGGATGCCGCTGCGCACGATCGCCCGGATGCGCGCGGCTGCGTTGACCCCGCCCTCGAGCTTCACCGAGGAGGCGCGGCCGCGTTTCACCAGCTCGGTCGCGCTCGCGACCGCCAGCTCGTCCGAGGCTTCGTACGTCCCGAACGGCAGATCGGCGATCACGTGCGCGCGCTGCGTTCCGCGCACCGCCGCTCCGCAATGGCGAATCATGTCGTTCAACTCGACCGGCGCCGTCGAGTCGTAGCCGAGCACGACCATGCCGAGCGAGTCACCGACCAAGATCACGTCGATCCCGGCCTCCTCGGCGCAGCGCGCGAACGGCGCGTCGTACGCGGTGACGACGGGAAAGGCGGCGCCTTTGCGCGCGGCGATCTCCGCCGCGCCGATCCGGCGGCTCACGGCTCGTCTCCGTGGCCGGCCCTGAGCGCGGAGCGCTCGCGGCCGCGCACCAGCCGCAGCATCGTCTCGGTCAGCGGCACGGCGATTCCGTGCGCGCGGGCGCGCCGGAGGATCGCGCCGGAGATCGCGTCGATCTCGGTCGGGCGGCCGGCGTCCAAATCCTGGAGCATCGAGTTCCGGTTCGCCGCCGAGGCTCGCGCCGCTGCTTCGACCGTCCCCCAGGGGTCGCCGGCCTCGACGCCTTCCGACGCGGCGACCGCGGCCGCTTCGGCGGCGAGGATCTCAGCGAGCGGGGCGAGGTCCGGATCGGTCGCGACGGCGCCGTTCGTGCGCGCGGCGAGCGCGCCGAGCGGGTTGAGCGCGGCGTTGACGAGCAGCTTGCGCCACAGCACGGGCTCGACGTCGTCCACGACGCGCGCCTCGAGCCCGGCCTCGATAAACGCGTGGGCGAGATCGAAGCTGGTCGGCAGCGCGCGGTCGTCGCGCGCGAAGGTCGTCTCGCCGCGGTTGACGACGCGCACGCGGCCTTCGCCCAGCGAGATCGCGCCCTGCATCGTGGAACCGGCGATCACCCGGTTCTCCGGCAGCGCGGCGCGCGCGTGCGCGGCGTTGTCGATCCCGTTCTGCACCGAGGCGACGAGCGCGTGGGCCGGCAGCACGCCGCGCAGCGGCGCGAGCGAGTCGGCGGTCGCGTAGGCTTTCACCGCGACGAGCACGGCGTCGCGGTCCGCGAAACGCTCCGGCTCGATCGTCGCGTGTACCCGAACCTGCTTGGCCTCGGCCTCGCCGGCGACCGTGATCCCGTCGCGCGCGAGCAGCTCCGCCGTCGCGGCGCGGCGTGCGAGCACCAGCACGTCGTGCGCTTTCGCGAGCGCGGCGCCGAGCGTCAAGCCGATCGCGCCGGCGCCGACGATTCCGATCTTCATCGTCTCGTCGCGTGCGCTACGCGCCGCGAAACTTCGGCGCGCGCTTGCCGGCGAACGCCGCGAGCCCTTCGGCGAAGTCCTCGGTCGCGCCGGCGACGCTCTGCAGGTGCGCCTCGTACGCGAGCGCGTGCTGCACCTCGCCGAGCCCGTTGCGAATCAGCTCGCGCTTGATCAAGCCGAGCGCGCGCGGTCCTTTTGCGAGCGTCGCGGCGAGCGACTGCGCCTCGGCGAGACAGCGCTCGAGCGGCACGACCTTCGTGCACAGGCCGAGCGCGTCGGCGCGCGCGGCGTCGATCTTGTCGGAGAGCATGCACAGCTCGAGCGCTTTCGCGTACCCGATCAGCTTCGGGAGCGTGAGCGAGAGGCCGCTGTCGGGGACGAGCCCGATCTTCACGAACGCGGTCGTGAACGACGCGCTCTCGGCGACGATCCGGAAGTCGCACGCGCACGCGAGCCCCATTCCGGCGCCCGCGGCGACGCCGTTCACCGCCGCGATCACCGGCTTTTCGATGGTGAGAATTTTCAGCAGCAGCGGGCCGTAGCGGCGCTCCACCGTCGCGCCGAGGTCGGGCTTCCCGCCCGGCGGAAGCGTGCGCGGATCGTCGAGCGCCTGGCCCGCGCAGAACCCTTTCCCTTCGCCGGTCAGCACGATCGCGCGCACCCCGGCGTCGCGCTCGAGCGCGCGAAACGTCGCGAGCAGCGACTCCAGCAGATCCGCGGTCAGGGCGTTGTACGACTGCGGCCGCGCCAGGGTGATCGTCGCGACGCCGTCCGCGGTTTCGGCGCGGTGGTCGACGGGCTGCTTTGGCGTGCGATCCATCAGCGTCCGCTCCATGCCGGCTTGCGCTTTTCCAGAAACGCGGTGACGCCTTCGCGGGCGTCCTCGGTTTGCAGAAGCGCGTAGAACGCGCGCCGCTCGTCGACCAAACCGGCGTGCAGCGAGTCCTCGAACGCGCGGCCGATCGCGCGCTTCGCCGCGCGCACCGCTTGCGGGGCCTTCTTCGCGATCTCTTTGGCGAGCTCGAGCGCGACGGGGAGGACGCGCTCGGGCGGGACGGCGCGGTTCGCGAGCCCGTGCGCTTCCGCTTCGCGCCCGCTCAGCTCGCGCCCGAGCAGGATCATCTCGGCGGCGAGCGTCTTGCCGACCGCGCGGGTTAGCCGCTGCGTTCCGCCGGCGCCCGGCATCACGCCGAGGTTGATCTCCGGCTGTCCCAAGCGCGCGTCGTCGGCGGCGACCATCAGATCGCACGACATCGCAAGCTCCAGCCCGCCGCCGAGCGCGACGCCGCGCACCGCCGCGATCAGCGGAAGGCCGACCGACCACAGCCGGTCCCACACCTCGAGGCGCGGCCCTTCGGCGGCGAACTCGGCGATGTCGGCACCGGCCGCGAAGGCGCGCTCATCACCGGTCAGCACGATTGCGCGCGTGACACCGTTGGCGTCGAGCGCCTCGAGCGCGGTCGCGAGCTTGTCGGCGAGCTCGTTCGAAAGCGCGTTGAGCACCTTGGGCCGGTTCAGCCGCACCAGCGCGACGTGCTCGTGCGGGCGTTCGGTCAGGACGATCTCTTCCATCTCAGCTCGTTCTCCGGTCGATGACGCGTTTCGCTTTGCCGGCTTCGATCCGCTCGATCGTCCCCGGGGTTACGACGCGCGCCTGCAGCGAGACCAGCAGCGTCTCCGAGAGCCGCTTCGCGACCGCGCGCGCGAACGCGTCGGCGTCGCCGATCGCCGCGCCGGAGTGGTGCTCCACCTCGACCAGCAGCGTGTCGAGCCCGTTCGGCGGCCGGTCGACGAAGATGCGGTAGTTCGGCGAGAGCTCCGGGAAGCGCAGGAGCACTTCTTCGATCGCCGAGGGAAAGACGTTGACGCCGCGGATGACCAGCATGTCGTCGACCCGCCCGGTGAACCAGTCGATGCGCGCGGTCGTTCGCCCGCAGGCGCACGTCTCGCGCACGATCGAGGTGAGGTCGCGCGTGCGGTAGCGCAGCACCGGCATCGCCTCGCGCGTGAGCGTGGTCAGCACCAGCTCGCCGCGCTCGCCGTCGGCCAGCGGCCGGCCCGTCTCCGGATCGATGATCTCGGCCAGGAAGTGATCTTCCTGAACGTGCAGGCCTTGCTTTTCCAGGCACTCTTGCGCGACGCCCGGGCCGATGATCTCGGTCAGCCCGTAGATGTTCGTCGCGGTCACTCCGAAGAGCTCTTCCAGCTCCGCGCGCATCTCGCGCGTCCACGCTTCGGCGCCGCAGATCGCGTACTTCAGCGCTTTCGCCGTGCGCTTCTCCGCGCGCAGCCGCTCGGCGAGGACGAGCGCGTACGAAGGCGTGCAGCCGATCCCGACGACCGGCAGATCGCACAGCAGCTGCAGCTGCCGCGCCGTGTTCCCGCTGGAGGCGGGAATTGCGCAGGCGCCGAGCGCCTCGCAGCCGCCGTGGCCGCCGAGCCCGCCGGTGAACAAGCCGTAACCCCACGCGACCTGAAACATTTCGCCCGGCTGAATCCCGCCGGCCGCGAAACAGCGCGCGACGACCTCGTTGAAGATCCGGATATCTTCTTGGTGTACGCGCCGATGGTGGGATTGCCGGTCGTTCCCGACGAGGCGTGAATCCTCGCGAGCCGCTCCGGCGAGACTGCGAGCAGCCCGAGCGGGTAGGCGTCGCGCATGTCGGCTTTGGTGCTGAAGGGCAGTTCCGCGAGCTCTTCGAGCGAACGCGGCGCGGCGACGCCGCGCAAGCGCTCGCGGTAGATCTCGTTCGCGCCGCGCAGCCGTTCGACCAGCGCCTGCAGCCGCTCGAGCTGGAGAGCCTCGAGCGCGGGCCGTTCGAGCGTCTCGTACTCGGGCTGGAAGATCATGCGCGGTACTACGCCACCGGTCGAACTGCTCCCGGCAGTGACCAGCGACAAGCATTCTCGGCGCCCGGAACGTGCGTCGTCGGCGGTCAGGTTTGGTCGTTCGGCCCGCCGCGGCGCCCGCTGTCAGTTGTAATAGACCCTTGTCGTTTTCATTTTTGGAGGCGCCGCGAAGGCACCACGCTTCCAGAGCGTTTCGATCTCATCTGACTCGTCGCTTGCATCCCGCTCACATGCGTTCAGGGACTCCGCGTCCTCCCGGTCGGCGTCCTTCCGTTCGTTCATGGTCTCGCTCCTGGTTTCGCTGTGCTTCCTGATGAGCCGCATTGGGGATAGCACATTGTAGTGGCCTTTTTTGAATATTGCAATACCAAATGCGCGCTCGTCGCGCCGTTCGAATACGGCCGAGGTGCGACGCCTTGATACGATATTGCGTTGATGACGATAAGAACAGCTGCGGCGGCGGTTGCCAGACAAGCGGCGAGCCACGCTCGGGGTTCATGCCGAACGTCATGGAGCTGCTGCTGCGCCATGTCATTGTATGCGTTTGCCAGCGCGAGCGCTAGTCCCGGACGATTATCCTTGGCCAGCATTGCGACGGAGATGAATGGACCAATATCCGGGTCCTCGAGCGACTTCATCCGCAGTACGTACAGCAAGCAGAGAATCGCGCCGACGGCACAACCGAGGGCGGCTACTAAGAGAGGCGTGAAGATCGTCTCCTTGCTGTCGCGAGCAAAGCCGAGGACTCCTAAAGCTCCCGATGCGCCGGCCACGACACCGAGTAACATCGTTGCCTTGTTCTCTAGTGTTCCCGAAAGAGAGCGAGCGCGCTCAAAGCTCGTCTTCGCCTCATCGAGCAGAAACGACGCTGTTTCGACCGCACCGGGGCGCAGGGTACCCACTTCCGCAACAGTGGCCCGGAGTGCAGCATAGCTTCGCCGTCGTTCCTCGTCGGTCGGCGAATACGAGTTTGAAGCGGACCCGATCGGGTGATTCCGGTGTACCATCGCTTAGCGAGGTTAACGGTGACCGAGCACTGCGGCGTGTCGCCGATGTTACCATTCTCGGAAAACCGGCGTGCTCCGCGACGTACTACGCCGTGCGGCGGGCGGTTGAGGAGAAGATGTTCGCGAGGCGGCGTTCGCGGTCCAAGTCGTGGGCCTGGGCGGTGGCGACGGCGTCGGCGATGTAGGCGTCGCAGGCTGCGTCGGCGGCGTCGTGCGCGCCTAGCCGCTCGAGCGCGGCGATCACGGCGTCTGCGTCCGCGCCGGCGAGCTCCCCGATCGAGGCGTACGCTTGCGCGACGGTGTCGCGGTCCGGCGAGGCCGATCCGCTCATCGCCCACGCGACCGGGAACGACCATTTCCGCCGCCTGATGTCCGCGCCGGCCGGTTTGCCGGTCTCGGCCGGCGTTCCCCACGTGCCGAGGACGTCGTCGCGCACTTGAAACGCGAGCCCGTAGGCGCGCCCCATGCGCCCGTATGCCGCCGCGCGTTCGGGCGCGGCGCCGGCCGCGAGCGCGCCGAGCTCGCACGACGCGGCGAACAGCGCCGCGGTCTTTCCTTCGATCATCGCCAGGTACTCGCCGAACGTCACCGACGGCGACGTCTCGAAACCGATGTCCGCACCCTGACCGCGGCAGAGCGCGTACAGCGCTCGGTGCAGCGCGGCGGACATCGCGAGCGCCCGTTCCGCTCCGGGCGCCCCCGCCGCATGCGACGTGCCGGGCGCACCGTCGAGAAGCATCGTGAACGCCAGCGCGCACATCGCGTCGCCAGCGGTGATTGCCGCCGGAATCCCGTAGCGCGCCCACAGCGCCGGACGGCCGCGGCGCAGCTCGTCGCCGTCCTCGATGTCGTCGTGGACGAGCGAGAAATTGTGCAGCAGCTCAACCGCCGCCGCGGCGGCGAACGCCTCTTCCGCGCGCGCGCCTTCGGTCTCGGCGACCGCGAGCAGGATGCGCGGGCGCAACCGCTTCCCGCGCTTCGCCTGCGGGTCGCCGAATGCGAAGTGCTCGCGCACGAGCGAGCGCACCGGCGAGGACGCGTCGAGGCGCTCGACCGCGCGCTCGAGATACGCCTCGAACGCATCCGGCGAGACGGCGGTGGTCACGACGGACGTGAACCCACTAGCGCGCGAGAACGCCCCTCACCGAGCGCACGACGTTCGGCAAGCGCATCGCGTCGGCCGCCGCCGTCGCCTCGAAGCCGGAGTGCACCATGCAGTCCTCGCACTTCGGGTTGCCGCTGGCGTGGCCGTACTTGTCCCACTCGGTCTCGTCGAGCAGCTGCTGGTACGTTTCGGCATAGCCCTCGCCGAGCAGATAGCACGGTTTCTGCCAGCCGAAGAGGCTGTAGCTCGGCATTCCCCACGGCGTGCAGTCGTAGTCTTTCTCGCCGGTGAGGAAGTCGAGGAAGAACGGGCTGGCGTTGAACTCCCACTTTTTCTTCCCGGCCTTGTACGGGGCGAGGATCGCGCGGAACAGCGCCCGCGTCTGCTCTTTGGCGAGGAAGTGGTCTTGGTCGGGCGCTTTCTCGTAACGGTAGCCGGGCGAGATCATCATCCCGTCGACCTTCAGCTCGTCGGTTACGTAGTCGAAGAACGCCTGGAACGTCGCCGGATCGGCGCCGTCGAAGATCGTCGTGTTCGTGGTGACGCGGAAGCCGCGCGCCTTCGCGGCTTTGATCGCCTTCACCGCGACGTCGAAGATTCCGTCGCGCGCGACCGCGTGGTCGTGCACCTCGCGCGGCCCGTCGAGGTGGACGCTGAACGAGAAGTAGGGCGAGGGCCTGAACTTGTCGAGGCTCTGCTCCAGCCGAATCGCGTTGGTGCAGAGGTAGACGTACTTCTTGCGCGCGATCAGCCCGCGCACGATCTCGTCGATCTGCGGGTGCAGCAGCGGCTCGCCGCCGGGGATCGAGACGACCGGCGCGCCGCATTCTTCCACGGCTCGGAAGCACTGCTCCGGGGTGAGATGGCGGCGCAGCACCTCGATCGGATGCTGGATCTTCCCACAGCCGCCGCAAGCCAAGTTGCAGCGGAAGAGCGGCTCCAGCATCAGGACGAGCGGATAGCGCTTGCGCCCGGCGATCCGTTGCCGGACCACGTACGAGCCGACCGCTACTGCTTGCTTGAGAGAGAGCGCCATCGATCCTCCGCGGAGCGCGAGTCGCGGGCGACGTACCCGTGATCTCGGAACCAGCTGACCGCATCGGCGAGCGCTTCGGCGACGGAGCTCTGCGGCAGACCCAGCTCGCGCACTGCCTTCTGCGCGTCGTAGAACATTCGCTGCTTCGCCATCCGGACGCTCTCCACCGAGACGTCCGGGGCGATCCCGAACCTCGCCAGAACGTGCTCCCCCAGCGCCGCGTAGGCCAGCGGAATCGCATGCGGAAGCCGGAGCCGCGGCGCGCGCCGCCCGGCGACGGCGGCGAGCCGTTCCAGCAGCTCGCGCAGCGTCAGGTTCTCGTGTCCGAGGATGTAGCGCTCGCCGCTCGCCCCCCGCTCGTACGCGCGTATCATCCCGACCGCGACGTCGCGCACGTCGATCACGTTGAGCCCCGTGTCGACGTAGGCCGGCATGCGGCCGTTCAGGAAGCGCACGACGATCTCGCCGGTCGGGGTCGGCTTGGCGTCCCAGGGGCCGACCGGCGTCGTGGGGTTCACGATCACCACGTCCTGGCCGCCCGCCGCGGCGTGCCGGGCTTCGAGCTCGGCCAGGTATTTCGAGCGCTTGTAGGTTCCGATCAGCTCGTCGAACGAGATCTGATGCGTCTCATCGGCCGGAATCCCGTCGCGCCGGACGCCGATCGCCGCGACCGAGCTGGTGTAGACCGTCCGCGGAACGCCCGCCCGCACCGCCGCTTGCAGCGCATGGCGTGTTCCAAGAACGTTCGTGAGCAGGACGTCTCTTTGGTCGCGGCGCCAAAGACTGTACGCGGCCGCGAGGTGGAACAGCACGTCGCAGCCCGACATCGCCTCCGGCAGCAGGTCGGCGAAAAGATCGCCGTGGACGAGCTCCACGTCGAGCCCCGCGAGCGAAGGCGCATCGCCGCGCACCAGCGCGCGCACGTGCCAGCCGCCGGCGAGCAGCGCGCGCACGAGGTTCGCGCCGACGAAGCCGGAGGCGCCGGTGACGAAGGCGGTCTGCACGGTGCGCTCAGTACGGGAGCGTGAACGGACGCTTGCGGACGCGCTCGGCCAGCCAGCGCAGCGTCCGGTTCGTCAGCGTCGAGGTCGAGCCGGCGATGATGAGCGCGCGCACCTCGGCCCGCGAGACCTTCACGGCGCCGCCCGGGACGAGCATCTCCTCGGATTGCTCGAGCTCGCGGATCGTCGCGATCGCGAGCAGCACCGGCAGGACGCAGAAGAGCCGGACGCGCAGCGCCGCGGCGGGGATCGCCTCGATGTAGCGGAGCGCGCGCTCGACGTCCTGGTGTGCGAGCGCGATCAGCGGTTCGAGCGCAGCCCGGTTCGCGGCGCGGAAGCCCGGGTCCAGGATCGTCTCGTGACTGCTTCCGGCGGCGCGCAGCAGCTCGGCCGGGACGTAGATCGCGTTCTCGCGCTCCGCATCCCAGGCGATGTCCTTGAGGATGTTCACCGTCTGCAGCCCTTCGCCGAACGCTTCGCAGTCTTCGAGCAGCCGCGCATACGTCGACTTGCCGACGAACGCGGAGTGCTCGAACCACAGCTCGGTCAGCAGATGGCCGACGGTTCCGGCGACGAAATAGCAGTACTCGCGCAGCTCGGCGACGCTCGCGATGCGGATGCCGCCGGGATGGTCGATCACGAAGCGCCGCATCCCGAAGACCATCTCGGTGACCCAGCGGCGCAGGATCGCGCGCGCCGGCGCGTCGAGCTCGCGGTAGGTCAGAAAGACGTTGCCGGTCTGCGCGATCAAGTCGAGGTAGTCGTCGTTCGCGCTCAGCTCGGCGCCGCAGGCGGCGTACTCCTCGGCCAGCGCGGCGTCGTCGAAGCAGGCGAGGAACCCGTCGAGCAGCTCGGCCTTGCGCTCGGGCGAGATCGCGCGATCGTCCTCGATCGTGTCGGCGATCCGGCACAGCAGGTAGCCGGTCCGCACCGGCGCCTCGAGCTTCGGCGAGAGCATCTTGATCCCGAGCGCGAACGTGCGCGACACCCGCGGCAATAAGAGCCGCGAAGCGCGCTCGGCATCTCCCGGCGTCGTCGGTCCCTGGCCGACCGCGCCTTGCCGTGCTACCTCCACGGCATGCCTCTTCCGTCGTCCAAGCGTCCGGGCCTCTCCCTCGGGCAGGAGGGGCCTTGCCGAGACGGCGCACTAGGAGCGACATGCTCGTCGGGACGCCTCAGCACCGCGACGTTTTTTGCCGGACGTTCATCGACACGCACGTCCCGTTCGAGCCGGCCGAGCTGCCGTGGCCGGTGCTCGGCGCCGCCCACCTGGCACGGCTGCGCGCCTTCCCGTTCTGGAGCTACGCGCGCTCGATCGAGCAGCGCGCCGGGCGGATGGTGACCGCGTTCGCGCGCACGCTGGAGGACCCGCTGATCCGCGAAGCGGTCGCGCTGCAGGGCGTCGAGGAGACCCGCCACGGGCGCTTGATGTCGCACGTCGTCGAGCGCTACCAGATCGACGTCCCGGAGATCCCGATCGAGGACCCGCCCGCCCGCAGGGACGATTTCTGCATCTTCGGTTTCGGTGAGTGCAGCGACTCGTTCGTTGGTTTCGGCGCCTTTGCCCTGGCCAGGGAGAAAGGGCTCTTTCCGGAGCCGCTGATGGCGATCTTCGAGAACGTGCTCTACGAAGAGGCGCGCCACATCGCGTTCTTCATCAACTGGTGGCGTTACGAAGAAGCGCTCGCGGGACGCGACAAGCCGTTCCTGCGCACCTTCACCTCGCTGCGGTACCACGTGCGCGCGATCCTCGGAACCGCGCAGGGCGCCGCCGCGGCGCCGCTGATTCCGAGCAGGCTGGACGATCCCGAGCTCGACGCCATCGTGAAGAGCATTACGCCGCTGATGTTTCTCGAAGCGGCGCTCGCCGAGAACCGCCGCGTGATGGCGCGGCTCGACCGCCGGCTGCTGAAACCAACGATCATGCCCGCGGTCGCGACCGCGCTGCTGCTCGGAATTCGCATGCTGCCGCCGCGCCGCGACGCAAACGCACCGGCACCGCCGCACAACGGCGTGCGCGCGGCGACGGCACGAGCCGGCGCGGAGAACGCCGCTACGTAACCGTTACCGGCGTGACCGTCACGGTCACGTTCACGGTGACGCTGCGTCCGCCGCTATCGGTCACGACGAGATTGCACATTCCCGCCGCGACCGGCGTCACGGTGAACGCGGCCGGCGTGCTGGGTGAGGAGCTCGGTGAGACGGTTACGATGCCGCTGCACGACGGGCTGCCGTTGGAAACCGTAAGCGAACCCGTGTAGTTCTGCTCGGTCACCGTCAACGTCTGATTGTGCGCCGCGCCGGTGTTGCTGAAGAACATCGGGTTCGGCGATGCGACGGGATTCGCCGGCACCGGCGTCGGGGTCGGTGTTGGCGTTGGTGTCGGTGTCGGTGTCGGCGTCGGCGTCGGCGTCGGCGTTGGAGTCGGCGTCGGAGTTGGAGTTGGAGTTGGAGTCGGCGACGGCGTAGGCGTCGCGGATGGTGTCGGCGTTGGTGAATGCGTCGGCGACGGCGACGGTGTCGGAGTCGGCACGACGACCGATGCGGTTCCGCCCGAGCCGCTGCACGCGGGAAGACCGGCGCCGACGAAGAGGGCACCGACCAAAACGAACCACCGCAGAATGAACGCCGGATCGCGGCGCAACGCCATGGCGATCTCCTTTTCGGCGCGCGCCGTCCCGCCGCGAACGCTTGGCCCATGAGTAAGCGGAAGCCGGCAGGTTTTCCTTTGCCTCGCCGGGGCGTGCAAGGGATTCGGCCAAGGACGCTGCGTATTGCAGCGAGACGGGATCCTGTCCGAGAGGACCGCACATGGTTCGTCGAGTCGTCGCATTCATAGCGTTCGCCGCCGTGCTCTGTAGCTGCGGCGGCGGTGGCGTGTCCGTCGCTCCGGCGACGAGTGGGCCGGCGGGTCCGCGCGCGCCCGCGAGCCTGACCTTCGTCATCCGCGTCCCGTCGGGTTCGAGCTCGTCCGCCGCGCGACGGCGCCCCGCGTACGTGAGCCCGTCGACGCAGTCGCTGACGATCGCGAACGGCGGGCCGGTGATCGTCACCGCCAATCTGACGCCGCAGTCGCCGGGCTGCACCCCGCCGACCGGATCGACCCCGCTGACCTGCACGGTGAGCGCGACCGTTCCGTCCGGAACGAACACGTTGACCATCGCGACCTACGACCATCCCGGCGGGACCGGGACCAAGGTCGCCGTCGCGGCGCTGCAAGTGACCGCCGCGCCGAGCGGGCCGACGACGATCAATCTGACCCTGAGCGGGATCGTCGCCTCGCTCGCGCTCGCGCTCGACCCCGCAACGCTCCCGTCCGGAACGGCCGCGGATACGGCGATCATCTTGAACGCGCTCGATCCCGACGGGAACGTGATCGTCGGCCCGCAGCCGTTCGCCGACGCGAGCGGGAACGCGCTTACGGTCACGCTCAGCGACTCCGACGCGAGCGGCGCGACGACGCTCCCCGCGCAGCACACCTTTACCGCGCCGACCGGCGACGTCACGCTGCACTACACCGGCGGCGCGCTGGCGAGCGCGACGATCACCGCTTCGGCGCCGGGCGTGACGTCGAAGAACGCAACCCTGACCATCGGCGGGACCAGCGCGCTAGTGACCGAGTTCCGCAGCGGCATCTCGGCGAACAGCGGCCCGTCCGGCGCAGCGCTCGGTCCCGACGGCAACGTCTGGTTCACCGAGACCGCCGGCGATCGCGTCGGCCGCATCACGCCGCACGGCAAGGTGACGGAGTTCTCGGGCGGCATGACGCCGTTCTCGTCGGCGGCCGGGATCACGGCCGGCCCCGACGGTAACATGTGGTTCGCCGAAGGCGCCGGGCGGATCGGCCGGATCACGATGAACGGGACGATCACCGAGTTCAGCACGGGGATCCCGGCCGGAACGAAACCGGCGTCGATCGCGGCCGCCGCCGACGGCAACCTGTGGTTCACCGACGAGGCGCATCCTGCGGTGGGCCGGATTACCACCTCCGGGGCGGTGACGATGTTCACGACCGGGATCACCTACAGCGCCGTGGCAGCCTTTCTGGGGCCGTGCTCGATGGCGAAGGGTCCGAACGGCAACGTGTGGTGGCTCGAGCAAGACGTCACCAGCGGAAACCCGCCGAAGATCGCGCAGATCACGCCGGCCGGTGCGGTGACGGAGTACGCGCTGACGCAGACGTTCGTCTCCGGCGTCGCTCCGGGACCGGACGGCAACGTCTGGTTCACCGAAGGTTCGGACGTCGCGCGGATCACGCCGTCCGGAACGATCACGCGCTTCACCGGGAACGACACGAACGGCTGCATCGCCGCAGGCCCCGACGGCAACCTGTGGTTCACCGGAACGTTCTTCGACGAGATCGGCAAGGTGACGCCGTCCGGGACGCTGACGTTGTATCCGCAGCCGCCGCCGGGGAGCGGCTACGGGATCACGGTGTCGTCCGAGCCGCTCGGGATCGCGCCGGGCTCGGACGGGAACGTGTGGTTCACCGAAAATCTCATCCCGGGCGTCGGACGGGTGAACGTCCGATGACGCGCCGGCTCTCAGTCTTGACCGCGTTCGTGATGCTTGCCGGGTGCGGCGGCAGTGGCGGTGGTTCATCGGCTCCCGGTGCGCCGTCCCCGCCGGGTGGCGGTGCCGCGAAGGGCACCGCGCAGATTATCATCACGGTTCCGTCCGGGAAGACCACCAGCGGCGTGCGCCGCACGCGCTACGTGAGCAGCGCGACGAAATCGCTCGTCATCTCCTCCGGCGGTTCGGTGGTGACCGTCGCGAACCTGAGCGCGAGCTCGCCGGGTTGCACGACACTCGGAAGCGGCGCGCTGCAGTGCACCGTCAACGCGGATCTGAACGGTGGGACGTCGACCCTGACCTTCACCGCCTACGACCAGCCCGGCGGGCTGGGCAACAAACTGTCGACCGCGTCGATGAACGCGACGATCACCGCCGGCGCGGTGAACCCGCTGAACGTCGTGATGAACGGCGTCGTCCAGCACATCACCGTCGATTTCAGCTACCCCAACGGTCAGGGTGCGGCGGTCGAGAACGTTCCGATGACGATCGGCGTGCTTGTCAACGCGCAGGACGCGAGCGGGAACACGATCGTCGGTCCGGGCGGGTACTCCGATACCGCCGGCAACCCGGTCACCATTACGCTGAGCGAGGACACGAGTTCCGGCACGACAGATCTCGATGCGTTGTCGCCGTCAACGATCTCCGCGCCCGGAACCCCGGTGACGGTGCGCTACAACGGCCGCAGCCCGCTGACCGCGATCGCCTGCCGGCGGGGTTCGGTCGACGACCCGACGCCGAGCGGGCGCGGCGTCGTCATCGTCCCGGGGACGTCACGCGGCATCTCGGCGACGACTCCGAACGTCGCGACCGGCACGAACGCGCTGCAGATCGACAACATCTCGGGGGTGTTCAACAACCGTAACATCACGGTGTCGAACTCGACCTCGAACACGGTGACCTCGTACTTCCCGTACTACGGAAACACCGCGTTCCCCACCGTCGCGAACGGAATGGACGAGGCGCCGACGCGCGTGCTGGGCGGCGCCGCCACGGGGCTGAACGCGCCGCGCGGCGTCAGCTACGACACGAGCGGAATTTTGTACGTCGCCGGCTCGTCCATGACGACGCTCAACGGCTACAACCCGCCGAACACGTGTCCCAACGGAAACGAGCCGCCGGACTTCACCGACAGCGTCGCCACGTCCGGGTACGGCGTCGCGACCGCGCCGAACGGGAACGTCAGCGTCGTCTGCCACCTGTGCGCGACCGCCAATCTCTCCAGCTCTCGCCGCGTTCCGGAGGCGCCGTCGTTGTTCGATGCGGTGTTGACGTTTGCACCGGGCATGAGCGGTCCCCCGGTTGCGACGCTCGCCGGCCCGTCCACGCAGCTGGTGAACCCGGAGGGGATCGCGTACGACAGCGCCGGGAATCTCTACGTGGCGAACTTCACGACGAATACGATCAACGTCTACTTCCCGGCCGATCAGAACGGAAGCTTCGCGCCGAACCGGCAGATCACGGCGGGGACGAGCGGCCTGAGCGGCCCGCGCGGCGTTGCGCTCGACGGCAGCGACAACCTGTACGTCGCGAGCTTCAACAGCAACACGGTGCTCGTTTATGCTTCGGGTGCGAACGGGGCGGCGACGCCCACCCGCACCTTCACCGGCCTCAACCAGCCGTGGGGGATCGCGATCCGCCACCCGAGCGCGGCGAGCGAGCAGATGCCGCCGTTCATCGACGTCTACGTCACCAACTTCGGCAACAACAGCATCTCGATCTTCGACCCGACCGTAAGCGGCTCGACACCGGCGTTCACCTACCAGGGCGCCGACACGCAGCTGAGCGGTCCGACCTACATCACGTTCGGCGACTGAGCGGGTGCAGCGCCGAATCGTCACCGCTGCGGTTGCAGCGCTTGCGGCCGCCGCTTGCGGCGCGCTGCCGTGCGCGGCGCAGCCTGAACCGACCGCATCGCTCGAGCTGATCCGCCCGCTCGGCGATACCTACAATGAGCGCTCGAGCGATGGCGACCAATACCCGCAGTCGCTCGGCGTGCGGGCCGGCGTGGCGTTCGGCGACTACGCCGTCATGCTGCAGTACTGGCGCAGCGTCTACCTGACCGAGAGCGCCGGCCCGGGCTCGCTCACGCGCTACGCGCGGCTCGAAGGCGGGTTCGGCACGGTGCGCCCGTTCCTGGCGCGCGACTCCTCGTTCGAAGCGCACCTCGAACGGCGAATCGCGCGCGTCCTTCCGCTGTACGCCGGCCTGGGCGTCGTGCACACGACGACGAACTATCACTACCCGCAGCTCACCGGCGCCGGGCTCGGCCTCGAGCTGCGGCCGTCGACCGCGCCGGGGGTGCGGCCGTTCGCGTCGATGTACTACTATCCTGCGGCGTCCGGCACGTACGTCACCGAGACGCTTCCCACGCGAACGATGACGCCTGCCTTCGACATCTCGAAGATCGAGCTGGGCGCGGTCCTGCGCGGCGCGCGCACGCCGCTCTACGGCGTCTTGGGCTACGCGAGCGAAGTGCGGACCGGCCGCAACCTCTCGAACCTGAACCGCTTCATCCGCTCCGATCCGTACGCCGGCGTCGGCATCAAGCTTTAACGGGCGGCTGCGAACGCCGCGTAGCGCCCGAGCGCGGCGAGCGGAAAGTACAGCCGGTAGGCGTGGTAGTTCAAGTAGAAGTGCTGCGGGAAGCCGGTGCCGGTGAACTCCGGCTCATCCCAATTGCCGTCGGCACGCTGCGCGCGCAGCAGGTACTCGACGCCCCGCTCGATCGACGGCACGAACGCCTCCGCGATCTGCGGCAAACGCTGCGCGCTCGCGATCAGGCCGATCAGCGCCCACGCCGTTTGACTCGCCGTCGGCGGACCGCTCCCGCGCAGCGCAGGATCGCGATAGCTGTCGGTCGTTTCGCCCCAACCGCCGTTCGCTTGCTGCACGCTCTTCAGCCACACCGCGCCGCGCACGATCGCCCGCAGCGTCGCGTCGTCTTGAGCCGGCTCCACGTCATCCCGAGCTTGTCGAAGGGCGCACAACGCGGCGAGCGCGCCGCTCGTGCCGTACACGTAGTTCACGCCCCAGCGGCCGAACCAGGCGCCGTCGGCTTCCTGCTCGTTCAGCAAAAAGCGCAGACCGCGCTCGACGCGCGCGCGGCCGAAGCCGTGCAGCTCGCAGCGCGCGAGCATCTCGAGCACGCGCGCGGTGACGTCGGCGGTGCTCGGATCGATCATCGCCCGCAGGTCGCCGTAGGGGATGCGGTTGAGCCAGTCCTGGTCGTTGTCGACGTCGAAGGCGGCCCAGCCGCCGGTCCTGCACTGCATCGTCGCGACCCACTCCTCCGCGCGCGCGATCGCGCCGCGCACGCGCTCGGGCTGCGGATGCTCGACCGCGGCGAGCGCCATCGCGACGACCGCGGTGTCGTCGACGTCGGGATACCAGGAGTTCTCGAACTCGAACGCCCAGCCGCCCGGTTTTCCGGTGCGGTTCTTCACCGACCAGTCGCCGTAGCGCGCGACGATCTGCTTCTCGAGCAGCCACGTCGCGGCGCTGACCAGCCGCGGATCGTCGCGCGGCACGCCGGCGTCGGTCAGCGCGCGCACCGCCAAGCCGGTGTCCCAGACCGGCGAGATGCACGGCTGCACGCGGTACGCGCCGTTCGCGGTGATCGTGAAGGCGTCGATCGCCGACCAGCCGCGCACGACGACGGGATCGCTGGCGTCGTAGCCGATCGCGCGCAGCGCCAGCATCGCGTTGAGCATCGCGGGGATGATCCCGCCCCAGTCGCCGGTGTGCTCTTGCCGCTCGACCGTCCACTGCTCGGCCAGCTCGATGCCGCGCGCGCGAAACGGCACGAGTCCTGTTCGCTCGCTCCATTTCAGCACGCGGTCGACGCCGTTGAAGAAGCGCTCGGTGGCGCCGTTCGCGGCTGGAAGCGCAAACTGCGCGTTCGCACGGCCTTCGGCGTACAGCTCGTCGAGCTGCAGCACCGGCGCGTAGACGGGCTTGCGGTCGAAGAGCAGGATCAGCGGCACGGTGCTGCCGCGCGCCCAGCTCGAAAGCTCGTAGATCGAGAACGGACCGCGCTCGGGAAGGACCATCAGCCACGGCGGCAGCGCGGGCAGCCCCGCCCACTCGTACGCGCCGATCAGCGCGAGGTGCATCTTGGTGAAGATGCGCGTGCGCGTGATTCCGCCGCGCGCGAGCACGAACTCACGCGCGCGCCGCAAGGCCGGATCGTCGGCCGCAACGCCGAGCAGGCGCAGGGCCATGTACGCCTCGACGGTGACGCTCAGCTCGCCGCCGTCGCCGAAAGCGAGCTCCCACCCGCCGTGCTCGCGCTGCTCGCCGCGAAAGTACCGCTCCGCCGCCGCACGCGGCACCTTTTCGAAGCGTCCCCACACGTGGTGCAGCAGCACGACCTCCGCCGTGATCGAGACGTTCGACTGCAGCTCGGCCCACCAGTACCCGTCCGGATGCTGGAGCTGAAAGAGCGCGTCGACCGCGCGCGCGATCGCGTCGTCCAGCGCCGGCGCGGCGGGGCGGTCGGACTCGCGATTCGAAGGCGTTGCGTGAATGGTCAAGGCGTTGAAGGTCGCGGCGTGGATCTCGGCGGCGGCGTGGGTGGGGCTGGTCGTCGCTCGAGGACGGTTTTGGGATTCGCGTGCCGACGGCCTCCGCGATCCGGCGCCCGGCGACCCGGCGCCGGACGTGCACGCCGTCGTGCCGGCGCGAAACGAGGCCGACGTCGTCGCGCAAACGCTCTCCTCGCTGCTCGCGCAACGCTATCCCGGCCGGTTCGCGATCACGCTGGTCGACGACCGCAGCGACGACGGCACCGGCGCCGTCGCGCGCGCGACGATCGCCGCATCGGCGGCGCAGCACCCCGCGAGCATGGTCGACGGCACGCCGACTCCCGACGGTTGGACCGGCAAGGTGTGGGCGCTCGCGAGCGGCGTCGAAGCGGCGCGCGCAGCCGGCGCGCGTCCCGTGTTCTGGTGGTTCACCGACGCCGACGTGGAGCACGATCCCGACACGCTCGCCAGACTCGTCGCAACCGCGCTCGGCGAACGGCGCGCGCTCGTCTCGCAGATGGTCGCGCTGCACTCCGTCACGCCGTGGGAGCGTCTGCTGATTCCGGCGTTCGTCTTTTTCTTTCGGATGCTGTACCCGTTCGCATGGGTGAACGACGATCGCCGCGCGACCGCGGGCGCGGCCGGCGGCTGCGTGCTCATCGCCGACGAAGCGCTGCGCGGAATCGGCGGACTGGAGCGCATCAAAGACGAGCTGATCGACGACTGCGCCCTCGCGACCGCGGTGAAAGCGCAGGGCGGCGGGCTGCGGCTCGAGTTGACGACGCGCTCGCGCAGCGTGCGCCCGTACCGCTCGCTCCAGGAGATTTGGTCGATGGTCGCGCGCACCGCGTACACGCAGCTGCGCTATTCACCGCTGGTGCTCGCGGGCACGGTCGCGGGGATGCTGCTGCTCTCCTACGTCCCGGTCGCGGCGACGTTCGCCGGCGCGCGCCGCCGCCGCGCCGACGTGGCGTTTCCTGGAATCATCGCGTGGGGAACGATGGCGCTCGCGTACGCGCCGACGCTGCGGCTCTACGGCATGCGGCCGATGAACGCGCTCGCGCTTCCGCTTGCCGCGCTGCTCTACACGGGGATGACGATCGACTCGGCCCGGCGCCACCTGCACGGCGCGGGCGGCGCATGGAAAGGCCGGACGTTCAGGCCGGAACGCCGCTGACCGCGCGCGCGACCGCGGTCAGCACGTCCATCGCCGCGCGCGCGTTGCGGACGAACGCAAGCGCGGCGAGCGGCGCGCGCGCGAAGGCGAGTGCGATCGGCCACGGCTGGAGCCGTCCGCCGGCGTCGATCGCGTCCTCGATCGGCGGAAGGTTGCGCGACGCGTCGTCGCTGACGACGCGGACGATTGCGAAGCGCGCGCCGCGCGCGGCCAGCGCGGCGGCGAGATGCGTGCCTTCCATGTCGACGACGTCGGCGTTGAAGCGCTGCGCGAGCACCGTGCGCGCATCGACGGCGGTCACGACGCGCCGCGTCGTGCACGCGTTGACCACCTTCGCGCCCGGCAGCGCCCCGCTGAGCTCGTCCACCAGATCCGGATCGAGCTCGAAGGAGCTCGTCGCATCGACGACGCGCCCGTAGATCGCGACGTCGCCGGCTTTCATCCGCCACAGCGCACCGCACAGCCCCAGCGCGATCACCGTCTCGTCCGGCTCGAACTCCGGCAGCGCCAGCGCAGCCGCCGCGCCGGCCGGAATCTCAAGGACGCGCGCCGGCGGCTGCGCGCGGTGGACGGCGGCGGCTTCGGGACCGGACGGAACGAGGAGCGTCGTTCGCGACATTGGGCCGCACCAATTCAGCGCGGCTGCGAAGTTTCCGTCCGGGCTGTGCCGCTCAGCGCGCGGAGGCGGTTGCCGAGGCGGTTTGGTCGGTGACGATCTTGTAGTCGGAGAAGGTCGCGTGCGCGACGACGTGATACGCCGGCAGCTTGATCTCCGCGTCCTCGCTCGCCGGAACCGGGACGCCTTCGAGGACGACCGGGTTCACCTTCACCTCGATGCGCCCGCCGTTCACGTAGCGCCACTCGATCCGCCGCAGTCCGTCGCCGTCGAGCTCGGCGTGCACGCCTTTGATGTTTCCCGCCACCTTGTCGCGCATCTCGACCGAGGTGCGCTCGCCGTCACGCGCGATGCTCGCGACGTCGTAGTGCTCCGGCCAGGTGTGGGGCTGCAGCGGGTCCATCTTCATGTCCTCGAAGCCCTTGCCGAACCACGGCACGTGGTCGAAGTGCACCGAGTAGAGGTTCGGGCGCTTGTACGCGATGCGTCCTTCGAGGTGGAACTTCAGGTACGGAAAGGTCCGCAGCGCGAAGTCGACGTGCAGCTTCGAAGTGTACGACTGCACCGGCGCCGAGCGGGCTCCGGTGACGGCGAAGATGCGGGCGGCCTCCTCGGCCGGCGCCGACGGGGCGGGGGCTTCAGCAAGCAAGCCGATGGACGCGACGATCATAGCGGCGCGGTAGACTGCGGGGCGCATCGAGCGGCAAGACCCGCTTCGGCCGGGCTAGGTTGCTGCCCACGGCGCCCAAGTTTCGAGGAAGCGGCCCCCGGGAACGTCTCGGGCGCGATGTATGCGGAATATGTGGTCCCGGAGTCGGTCCCGGACGTCCCCGCGATGCCGGACGCCCCGCCAGACCTGCCCGGGATCCCCGCCGATCCGACGCCGCCGGGCGGCGATCCGGAACCGATGGGCATCGCAGCCTGAGCTTTCTGGAGGGGCACGTTGCGAATCATCACTCGAATCTCAGTCCTCGTCATCGCGCTGTTCCTCGCCTTCGCCCCGACGTTCGCGCTCGCGCAGACGACGGGCGGCGGCGGTGGCGGCACGACCAGCGGCAGCACGACCGGCGGCGGCGGCACGTCCGGCAGCAGCACCAGCGGGACGAGCACGAACGGCACCACGACCACGACCACGACCGATCAGAACGCCAACGCGAACGGGATCAACTGGACCTGGATCGTGGTCGGCGCGGTGGTCCTCGTCGTCATCGTCGGCCTGGTCGCGATGTCGAACAACCGTTCCAGCTCGACGAGCACGACCGTCCGGCGCGACTAACACGGCAGGATGCCGAGCCGGTGAAGCGCGCCGGCTCGGCCGCAGGCCGCACGGGGAGGATTCGGCAGCGCCGAATCGATTAGGGTCGGCCACGTGAGTGTCCGGCTCTATCCCTACATTCTGGAACCGAAAGAGGCGCCCGCGATCTGGGGCGGCGACGCCCTGGTCAAGCACTACGGAAAGGCGGGCGATCCGCACCAGCGGCTCGGCGAGTCGTGGGAGTGCTGGGACGAGAACCGCGTCGCGAACGGCGCCCTCACCGGCAAGACGCTCGCAGACCTGCGCGGCGAGCTGCACGAGGCGCTGACGGGAGCGATCGATCCGGCGCGCAGGTTTCCGGTGCTGACGAAGATCATCGACGCGCGCGAGCCGCTCTCGGTGCAAGTCCATCCGGACGACGCGTACGCGCAGCGCGTCGAAGGCCAGCCGAACGGCAAGACGGAGTGCTGGTACATCCTCGCCTGCGAGCCCGGCGCCGAGCTGGTGCTCGGCTGGACGCGCGACGTGACGCGCGCGGAGTACGAGCGCCGCGTCGCCGACGGGACGCTCGGCGACGTGTTGCGCCGCATCGCCGTCCATCCGCACGACGTATTTTATCTGCCGGCCGGAACGCTGCACGCGATCGGCGCCGGGATTCAGCTGTTCGAGACGCAGCAAGCCAGCGATCTGACGTACCGCATCTTCGACTGGAACCGGGTCGGCGCCGACGGCAAGCCGCGCGAGCTGCACCTGCAAAAAGCCGGCGACGTGCTCGACTTCCGCGCGACGTTTCCCGGCGCGGTGGCGCCGCTGGAGTTTCGCGAGGAAGGGCTCGAGCGCGCGCTGCTGGTCGCCGACCGCAACTTCCTGGTCGAGCGTGTCGCGATCACGCGCGACGAAGCGTACCTCGTGACCGACGGTTTGCCGCTCACGATCACCGCGATGGAAGCGCACCTGCGGATCGACGGGCCCGCCGTCGACGCGCCCGGCCCGAGCGCCGTGCTCGAGCCGTGGCAGAGCGTGGTGACGCCGGCGAGCTTCGAGCGGATCGCGCTGATCCCGGGCGGCGAGCCGACGCGCGCGCTCGTCGTCCACCCGCAGCCGAATCTGCGGAAGATGCGCGAGCGGGCGACCGCTGCCGTGGACCGGGCGGCGGCCGATGCGTTCTTCGCGCAGTTCCCTTAGCGCAGCGTCCCGTCGCGGGCGCGGCAGTGATCGTGTGGCTCGCGCACTGGCCGGCCGGCGTCCCGCTCAGGCTGCCGCGCCGAACGCGGGGAGGACGCCGGGCCACGGCGCGACCGCGACCAGACCATCGCCGCCGAGGCGTTCCCACATCTCTTCGGCCGCGTGCGGTGCGAACGGTGCGAGCACCTGCACGAACCGGCGTGCGCTCGCGACCAGCGCAGCGCGCAGCCGCTCGTCGTCGGGCCGCCGCTCGAGCCGCTCGAGCCCGGCGCGCAAGCGCCGCAAGAGGCTCTGCAACTCGCGGATGCAGCCGGCGTACTGGTAACGCTCCACGAATGCGGTGATGCGGCGAACGCTTTGATCGACCGCGTCCTCGAGCGGTAGGCGGCGCTCGTCGCCGGCAGCGCGCAACGGGCCGTCGCCGTCACGCACGTCTTCCGCGACGCGGCAGACGAGCGACCACGCATCCGCGAGGAAACGCTGCGCGCGCTCCACGCCCGACGCCGACCATTCGACGCTCTTGAGCGGATTCGCCGCGCCGAGGATCTGCAAGCGCAAGACGTCGGCGCCGACGCGTTCGACGATCTCGTCCGGCGCGACGGTGTTGCCGTGGTGCTTGCTCATTTTGCGGCCAGCGAGCAGCACCGCGTCGTGCCCGGCGTAGCGGCGAATCGGCTCGGGCTCCGCCAGGATTCCCATCTCGTAGAGCACCCGGCCGATGAAACGGTAGAGGTGCATGTAGAAGAACGAGTCCAGGCCGTTGTGAAACCAGTCGACCGGCATCCACGGCGCGAAGTCCGCTGCCGAGAAGCGGAAGCCGTCGTCGAGCCGCGCGGCGCAGCCGAGAAAACACCAGACGACGTCGAAGTAGCAATCCAGCGTATCGGTCTCGCGCCGCGCGGGCGCATCGCAACGCGGGCACACCGTCTCGGCGAATCCCGGCACCGCCGCAAGACCGCCGGGCTCGCCGTTCGGCGGACGCGATGGAACGCGCACCGGAAGCCGATCCTCCGGGACCGGCACCTCGCCGCACGCCGTGCAGTGCACGATCGGTATCGGCGTTCCCCATGCGCGCTGGCGCGAGACGAGCCAGTCGTGAACGTGATAGTGCGTCGCGCGCCGGCCGCGAAGCGGCGCCGCATCGCCGCCGCGCCACGCGAGCCCGTGCCGTTCGGCGAACGCGCGGTCGCGCGGACTCTTCGCCGGGACGCCGAGTTCGATTCCGGTCGCGAAGCCCTGCTCGGCGTAACGCGCGACGAAGACCGGAATCACCGTCGTGCGATCCGGCAACCGGACGCGCAGGCCCGTGTCGAATCCGTCGAGCGCGTCGTCCGCGCGCCCCCCGGTTCGCCGGCGCGCGCGGCCGGCCGGCCGCGACCATTCGGCGAGCTCGCCGCTCGCGTCCGGAAGCAGCGCCGCGAGCACGGGGTGTCCCGGAGCGACGGCGGCGTACGCCGGTGCGGCGTTCGCAAGCTCGTCCGCGACGAACGCTCTGAGCGCAAGGCCCGAAGCGTCCGCCGGCGCGAGCTCGACCTCGATCCCGCTCGTCGCGCCGAGAAATCCGCGCAGCACGTTGCGGACGCGGTCGCTGAACCCGCTGAGCTCGTCGAGGCCTTCGGCAAGGATCGCCGAGTAGCGCGAGATCGCGACGTACCACTGGGTGAGCGTGCGCGTCTCGACGGCGCTCTCGCAGCGCCAGCACCGGCCGTCCTCGACCTGCATGTGCGCGAGCGTCGTGCTGCAGCTGGGGCACCAGTTGAGGTCCGCCGCGGCGCGGTAGACGAGGCCGCGCTCTCGCAGCGCAAGGAACAGCCATTGCGTCCAGCGGTAATAGCGCGGCTCGCACGTCGCGGGGACGTGTTCCCAGTCGTAGCTCAGACCCAAGCGGACCATTTGCCGCTGCATCCGCAGGATGTTCGCTTGCGTCAGCTCTTCCGGCGTGACGCCCAGCGCCTCCGCCGCGAGCTCGTTGGGGAGCCCGAACGCGTCGAACTCGAAACAGTAGAGGACGCGCCGCCCGCGCATCCGCTGGTAGCGCGCCATGACGTCGCCGAGCGTGAACGTGCGCACGTGCCCCATGTGCAGCGGACCGTTCGGAAACGGTCCGCCGTCGAAGTTGAAGAACGGCTCGCCGTCCGGCACGGCGTCGGCTGCAAAGCAGCGCTCCTCCGCCCACCGCGCCTGCCACTTCGCCTCGACCGCCGCGGCGTCGTACCTCATCGCGCCGCCGGCACCGGGTGATCGTACGCGTACTGCAGCTCGTGCGGCGAAAGCCCGATCTCTTCGAGGTAGCTCCATTTCTCCTCGAACGCCTGAGTGGGGAGCTGGTAGAACGCCGAGAAGAGATCCGGGCGCTCGGCGATCATCGCGCACAGCCACTCGCGGTCGTCGCCTTCGTAGAACTGGAGCTGCGAGGAGTACCGCGGATCGAAGCGGATCTGGTCGCGGTACTGCTTGTAGAGCGTCGAGTACGAGTACGGTAGGACCAGGTTGAGTTGCGGCGAGGCGCCGAGCGAGGTGAGGTAGAGCAAGAACGCCACGGTCTGCCGCAGATCGTCGAGCGACTCGCCGGGGAAGCCCCACATGAACGAGGCGGTGACGAACGAGAAGTGGCGCAGCGAGCGCGTCACCGCGTCGATGATCATCTGCACGGTCGTGTCCTTGACGATCTCGCCGAGCACCGCGTCCGAGCCGGACTCGACGCCGTAGAACACCTTGCGGCATCCCGCGGCGGCCATGCGCTCGATCAGCTCTTCGTCCATCAGGTCGACGCGCGCGTAGCAGCCCCACTCGAACTCAATACCGCGCCGCTCGATCTCGCCGCAGAACTGTAGGATCGACTTGCGCGCGAGAACGAACGTGTCGTCGACGATGAAGACGTCGCGCGCGCCGTGCACGTTGACCAAGCGCTCCAGCTCGTCGGCGTAGTGCTCGATCGGGCGGTGCGTGTTGAGCCGGTTCCAGAACGGCGCGATGTCGCAAAACGTGCACCGGAACGGGCAGCCGCGCCCGAACTGGCTGTCGACCAGCCGGTATCGCGAGAAGTCGACGCGATGGTACGCCGGCGGCGCGAGCTCGACCATCGAGGCGATGCGCGGACGCGGCGCGTTCGCGCGCGCGCGCCCGCCGGCGCGGTGGATGATCCCCGCCACCGAGCCGAGCTCGCGCCCGTCGCGAATCGCCTGCATCAGCTCGACGATCGTGCGCTCGCCTTCGCCGTCGACGATGACGTCGATCGCCGGGCAGTAGTCGAGCAGCGGCGCGCCCGCGCCGGACGGTCCGATCCCGCCGGCGACGATGATTTTCTCCGGCGCGCGCTCCTTGACGAGCCGCGCCGTGGCGATGACCAGCGGGAGCGCATAACTCATCGCGCTGAAACCGATCACGGGTGCCGAACCCTCGACGAAGCGCGCGAGCGTCGCCGGCTCCCACGGCGCGTCGAACTCGCAGAGCTGATAGTCGCGGATATCGACGTCGAACCCAGCGGCTTCGAGCGCCGCAGTGAGGTAGAGAATCCCCTGCGGTGGGACCTTCACCTCGCTCGGAAGGACCGTGTTCACCAAGGTGATGTCGCTCATGCCGCTCCTTCCGATCGAATCGGGAACCGCAGCCGGTAGTCGGCGACCAGCGCGTCGAGCGCGCGGTCGAGGTCGTTGGAGCTCATCTCCGTACCGTCGGCCGCGAGCGCGAGCCGGCACGCGAAGTCGAAGTTCTGCGGCGCCGCCGTGTACGCGCTTGCGTCGCTGCCGAGCGGCATGACGAGGTTGCGCAGCACGCGCAGTGCCGTCTCGACCGGCGAGATGCGGCGAAAACCGCCCGGCCCGAGCGCCGGATGGTCGCCGAGAAAGTAGAGCACGGTGGGCGCGAACGCCGCGCCGCTCGCGTCCCAGCGCTCGAGGAGCCAGCGCGGCTCGTCGAGCAGCGCGATGTCGGGCTGCCCCTCGCCAGCGCGCAGCACGAACGCCATCGGGAACGGAACGCAGGTGAGATCGCGCCGCCGGATCACCGTCGTGTCGTCGGAGAGGTAGCGGAATCCGCGCTCGAGCAGCCGCAGCGTCAGCGTCGTCTTCCCGGCCGCCGCCTCGCCGATCAGCACGACGCCGCCGCCCGACGGCCCGGCCAGCGAGGCCGCGTGCAAGGTCGCGTACTCGGGATCGCTGCGCTCGGCGACCCACAGCCGCAGCAGCTTCGAGGCGTAGTAGTGCAGCAGCGCGTCGTTCGCGATGCGCATGCCCCAGCCGAACCAGTCCGCCAGCAGCACGTAGTCGTCAAAACCGGCGCCGGGTTCCAGCAGGATCAACCGCGCGGACGGGACCGCGCGCGCAACGCTGAAGTGGCGGTAGACGCGGCGCAGCCGCTCGATCAGCGCCTCCGAGCTCGCGCGCACCTCGACCGCCGCTCCGAAGAACTCGAACGCGGCGCGCACCGGTGCGCGCCGCGCGCACTGGGCGAACAACGCTTCGCGGTTCGGGATCGCGAAGCAGGCTTTCATGCGACCGGCGCGGGCGCGAGCTCGGCGAGCGCCGCGGCGATGCTCGGAAAGACGTCGAGGTACGCTTCGCAGTAGGGATCGGGCGAGTAGAGCTCGCCGGTCGCGCAATATGCCGACGCGACGCTGCCGCCGCGGCAGATCTGCCGCCACGTGCACTCGCGGCACTTCGGCGTCTTCGCGTCGCGGTCGATCAGCGCCGCGTACAGCTCGCGCAGCACGCCGGAGGCGAGGACGGTGCGAAACGGCACCTCACGCACGTTGCCGAGGTGGAAGCGCTCGACCGCTCCGAACGTGCTCGGGTAGACGTCGCCCGACGAGGTGACGCGCACGCCGCGCCAGAGCGGGTGCAGCTCGGCCGACGTGCGGTCGACGCTGAACTGGCTCAAGATGTCGCGCGTGTCGTTCAGGTCGATCTCGACCCGCCCCGCCAATTCGACGGCTTTGTGGTAGACGGTGCGCATCAAGCGAAGCCGGTCGGCGTCGTCGAGCGCGAGCGTGCCGGCGAACTCGGACGCGCGCCCGACCTCTTCGTAGATCGAGAGGTTGAGGCGGCGGATCCCCCGCTCCTCGACGAAGCTGAAGAGCTTCTCGAGCTCGCCGAGGTTCGCTTTCACCGGCGTGAACGAGAGGACGACGCGGTCGGGTCCGAGCACCGCGAGCGCGCGCTCGATCGTCGCCATCGTCGGTAGCGAGCTGCGCCCGCGGATGCGCTCGTTGACCTCCGGCGTGATCCCGTCGAGGCTGATCGCGACGTTGAATCCGAGCTCGTCGAGCAGCGCGAGCTGCGGCGCGCGCAGCCTCACGCCGTTGGTGATCACCGTGCCGTACATCCCGAGCTGCACGACGCGCCGCGCGACCTCCTCGAACTCGGGATAGATCAGCGGCTCGCCGCCGGAGAGCGTGACGTAGCGCCCGCCGCTCGCGGCGAACTCTTCGAGCAGCGCGAACACTTCGTTCGCGCTCAGCCGCTCGGTGCGCTCGGGCGCGCCGCCCATGAAGCAGTGCACGCACCGCAAATTGCAGCGCGCGAGTAGCTCGACGTACAGATGCTCGACCCGATAGGCGTCGAAGCCGAGCGGCGCCTGGGCGGCGAAATCCCGTTCGCCCGCGAGCAGCCCCGTGCGCACCAGCGTGGCGAGCCAATCGCCGAGGTCGCCGCGCGCGACGGGGCCGAAGCGCGCTTCGAAGTCGGCGTGGATCTCGTCGGCCGAACGACCGCCGTCGCTCTCGCAGTACTGCACGATCGCGGCGGCCGTCTCGTTCACCGACGCCCAGCGCGGGCGGACGCGGCTGACGGCCAGCAGCGTCTCGTCGCTGCGCAGCCAGCGGACTGGCGCGGCGAAATAGCGCTGCGCGCTCACCGCGCCGGTTCCAGCTCGACGATGCGCAGCGCGGCGAGCGCCTCGAGCGTGCTGACGACGTCGGCGCGCGCGGTCGCTTCGTCGACCGCGAACTCGGCGGCGACGATCGAGCCGATCTCGTCGGCGCCGCGCGTTCCGTCGGCCAAATCCCAGATACGGCCCGCGACGTGGTTCAGCACGTGGTATTGCTTGAGCAGGGAGTGTAGGATCAGCGTGTCGGGTCCGACTTTGCGAGCCTGCACGCCCTCGGAACGCAGCGGGTACACCCTCGTCTCCTCACGTGAAAAGAAACAACGGTGCTCGGGCGCCGACGCTGGCTGCGGACGAGCCGAGCGCCGGCGCCCGAGGCTACCTCATGGCCTCGAAGATCTCAGCCGGCGAAGCCGCGTGCCGGGAACTTCGATCCTTTCGCGACCGCGCGCAAGACGTCGCGCTGGTCGAGCGTTTTCACCTCGGGCTTCACGTACGACGTGGTCCCTTCCGGTGCGCTCTTGGCGGCGTCTTCACGCACGTCGGCCTTCTTGGACATGCAGAACCTCCAGCTTCTGAATGAAAATGGTACGCCCGACGGGATTCGAACCCGCAACCAACGGCTTAGGAGGCCGTTGCTCTCAAAGGGCGGCCGGTCGTTCCGAGCTCGCACACCCGAACCCCTCGAAGCATGTTCCGGCCGCGTTCGCACCGTCGTGCGCCGATTGCCGGGGATCGAAAGGCTGCAGACCGACCACGCACGACGCCCCCAGCGGCGAACCACGTGTCGAACCTTCGTCCGCGACCTGCAATTGCTCGAGTGACGAACCCCACCTATCAGGTCCCCTTCTCTACCATTGAGCTACGGGCGCATGGATTGCGATACTGGCGCCGCGAAATGCGTCGCGACGTGGGTCTGCTTTTTGGCCGTCCGGATGCTGGGGTGGTCCGGACGACGGCGTACGGAGGCGGGTCCGTTCTTGCTGGGGAGAACCGCGACGCATCCACCGCAACTGTACGGCCTCGTCCGCTCGAGTGCTGGGGGGGGGTCGAGCGAGTCCGTTCGGCCGCCAATGCCCACACCGTGCTGGGAACGGGGCGAGCGACAACGAGGCGTCTGCTAGGTCGCTCGGCGGGCGTCTAGCCTTTCGGCGAACCTTTGCAGGAGCTCGGAAGCCCTTGCAAATTGCGTGACGGCTTCGTTGTGCATCCTAGCCAAGAGAGCGCTCCTCTCGGCTAGCTGCCTGACGTTATCGGCGTTGAGCGTCGCCAGAGCCCGTATCCTCTCGGACAGCTGCCGGACGAGCTCCAACTCCGGTCGGGTCTCATCGCTAGCCACGCGATTCCTCCTTTCCGTTGGAGTCCAGGCCTTTCGCCTGGTAGCTCATCGTAATCAACAAAGCGTGCGGCGTCAAGAACGCTCGCTCTGAGCGGCGGCCTCGCCGTTGCGGTGCGTGCCGTCGAGGACGGCGTCGATGATGCCGTACGCTTTCGCATCGAGCGCGCTCATGTAGACGTCGCTCTAGAGGTTCGCGCAGGATCTCGTCGACCGGGCGGATCGCGCTAATCCCGGGCGGTGCGCCGACGCGCGCTCGTCGTGCACCGAATCTGAGGAACATGCGCGAGCGGGCGGTCGCCGTGGGGGCGAGCGCAGCGGCGGCCGACGCGTTCTTCTCGCAGTTCGCGTAGCGCAGCATTTCTGGCAGCTACCTGAGAATAATTCTCATCTAGGGCTTAGCACTTCCGGTCCCGGTCGGGCGTACCCGGAGTACAAGCCATGCATACACTGGAACGGCCGGCGACCAACGGCCGCGTCTCAACCGTCATCCTGAACGCCCCGCGCCGTCGCCCGCGGTGGTGGTTCGTCACAGCCGCTCTCATCGTCGTCGTCGCGATCGTCGCGTCGATCGTCGTCGTGCGCTCGCGCGCGTCGGCGGTGACGTACACGACCGTGCCGGTGCAGACGGGCTCGCTCGCGCAAACCGTAACCGCAAGCGGGACGCTCAACCCGCAGAACACGATCAGCGTCGGCACGCAGGAGTCGGGGACGATCGCCGAGATCGACGCCGACTTCAACTCGCACGTGAAGAAGGGCCAGGTGCTCGCGAAGCTCGACCCGACGACGCTGCAGGCGGCGCTCGACCAAGCGCGCGCGTCGCTCGCGCAGAGCGAAGCGCAAGCGCAGGCCTCCGGCGCGACCGCGAGCGGCGGGCCCTCCGCGGTCGCCGCCGCGCAAGCACAGGCCCAAGCGGCCGCCGCGAGCGCGCGCGTCGCGCAGGCGACGGCGAACGCCTCGACCGCGGCGATCGCGACCGCGCAGACCAACGTCGCCAAAGCGCAGAGCGCGCTCGCGCTCGCGCAGCAGACGGTCGCGCGCGACAACCAATTGCTCTCGCAAGGCTACATCGCGCAGGCGCAAGCCGACGCCGACAAGTCGAACGAGGTCGCAGCGCAGAGCGCGCTCGACGCCGCGCGCACCGCGGTGACGCAGGCGCAGGCGCAGGCCCAAGCTTCGCAGGCGCAGATCGCGCAGGCGAACGCGCAGGAGCAGGCGCAGTCGGCGCAGGCCGGCGTCTCGAACGCGACCGCGCAGAGCCAGGCGGCGCAGCACGACGCGGGCGTCGCGGCGATCGGGATTCAGCAGGCGCAGGTGAAGACCGCCGAAGCGAACCTCGCGCACACGATCATCACCTCGCCGGTCGACGGCACGGTGATCTCGCGCGCGGTCTCGGTCGGACAGACGGTCGCGGCGTCGTTCAACACGCCGACCCTCTTCACGATCGCGCAAGATCTCGGCAAGATGGAGCTCGACCTCTCGGTCGGCGAGCCCGACATCGGGCACGTCGCGCCGGGCGACGCGGTCAGCTTCGGCGTCCTCGCGTACCCGAACCGCACCTTCAACGCGACCGTCGCACAGGTGCGGCAGAACCCGACCACCGTCTCGAACGTGGTGACGTACACGGTCGTCGTCTACGTCGACAACAAGGACGGCGCGCTGCGCCCCGGGATGACGGCGAACGCGACGATCAAGGTCGCGCACGTCGACAACGCGACGCTCGTCCCGCTCGCGGCGTTCACCTACAGCCCGCCGGCCGGCTCGTTCACGCGCGGCAACCGCCGCAACCGCGGCGCCGGCTCGCAGAACGGCGGCTCGCAGAACGGCGGATCGCAGAGCGGCGGATCGCAGCGCGGCGCAGCGCAGAACGGCGCAGCGCAAGGCGGCGCGCGCAACGGTGCGTCCTCGGCATCGCCGTGGGGTTCGACGAGCGCGTCGAGCGGCGGCGCGGTCACGGCAGGCGCGTTCGGGCGAATCTTCGTCCTGCGCGGGAACAAGCTGCAGCCGGTTCCGGTGCGCGTCGGCCTGGTCGGCGACACGCAAGCCTCGGTCACGCCGCTGCGCGGAACGCTGAGCGAGAACGATCAGGTCGTCACCGGCGACAACACCTCGCGCAGCAGCGCTTCGTCGAACGGCAGCACGCGCAATCTCTTTGGCGGCGGCGGCGGCGGACCGCGCGGTGGCGGCCGCGGGCCGGGCGGGTAGCGCGATGACGCCCGTCGTTCAGGTGCGCGATCTGCGCAAAGTCTATCCGCTCGAAGGAGGTGAGGACGTCGTCGCGCTGCGCGGCGTCGACCTCACCATCGAGCCGGGCGAGTTCGTCGCGGTGATGGGGCCGTCGGGATCGGGGAAGTCGACGTTCATGCACATCGTCGGCCTGCTCGACCGGCCGACCTCGGGGACGTACAGCTTCGCCGGCCACGAGCTGACCTCGCTCGACGCCGACGCGCTCGCCGACCTGCGCTCGCGCGCGCTCGGCTTCGTCTTCCAGGCCTACAACTTGCTGCCGCGCACGACGGCGATCGAGAACGTCGAGCTGCCGATGATCTACGCCGGCGTTCCGGCCGCGGAGCGCAAGCGCGCCGCGCTGGAGGCGCTCGACGCGGTCGGTTTGGCGAAGTACGCGCAGCACCAGCCGAACCAGCTCTCGGGCGGCCAGCAGCAGCGCGTCGCGATCGCGCGCTCGATCGTGAACCAGCCGCAGCTGATCCTCGCCGACGAGCCGACCGGCGCGCTCGACACCGCCTCCTCGGAAGACGTGATGGCGCTCTTTCAGCGCTTGAACGCCGAGCGCGGAATGACGGTCATGCTGGTCACCCACGAAGCGGACGTCGCCGCGCACGCGCGCCGGCTCGTCACCTTCCGCGACGGCCACATCATCTCCGACGAACCCGTTCGCGAGAAAGTACTCGTATGATCTCCCTCGTGCAAACGCTGCGTCTGGCGATGCAGGCGCTGGTCCGCAACCGCTCGCGCTCGATGCTCACGATGCTCGGGGTGGTGATCGGCGTCGCGGCGGTGATCGTCACCGTCGCGCTCGGCACCGGCGCGAAGAGCTCGGTCGCGAACCAGATCAACTCGCTCGGCTCGAACCTGATCATCGTCATTCCGGGGAGCGTGCAGACCAGCGGCGCGCGCACTGGAAACGGCGGCGCCTCGACGCTCACCGTCGCGGACGGGCTCGCGATCGCGAAGCTGCCCGGCGTCAGCGCGGTTTCGCCGAGCGTCAACGTGCGCGGCCAGCTGGTCGCCGGCGGGCAGAACTGGCAGACCCAAGTCACCGGCGTCGCTCCGACGTACACCGTCGTGCGCAGCTGGGACGTCTCGAGCGGCCGGTTCTTCACGCAGTCGGAGACCGACGCGGCAGCGAAGGTCGTCGTGCTGGGTCAAACCGTCGTGCGCCAACTCTTTCCCGACGGCAGCGATCCGATCGGGCGGACGATCGAGATCCGCAACGTGCCGTTCACCGTGATCGGAACGCTCATCGCAAAAGGACAGAGCGGCGGCGGTCAGGATCAGGACGACACCGCGCTGATTCCCTACACCTCGGCGCTCGAGCGCCTCACCGGCGGCACGACGATCGGGTCGCTGATGGTCTCGGCGGTCGACGGAACGCACATCGACTCGGTGCAGACGCAGATCACCGGTTTGCTGGAGCAGCGCCACGGCATCACGAACGGCCAGGACGACTTCCAGGTGCGCAACCTGCAAGACATCGCGCAGGCCGCCTCGGCGACCGCGTCGATCCTGGGCTTGCTGCTGGCCGCGGTGGCGGCGGTCTCGCTGATCGTCGGCGGGATCGGGATCATGAACATCATGCTGGTCTCGGTCACCGAGCGCACGCGCGAGATCGGCTTGCGCGTCGCGCTCGGCGCGCGCGGCGCGGCGATCCTGCGCCAGTTCCTGATCGAAGCGGTCGTGCTCTCGACCGGCGGCGGCGCGATCGGCGTCGTCCTCGGCATCGCGGGCGCTACGGCGATCGTGCTGTTCGCGCACTGGCCGGCGAGCGTCCCGCTCGTCTCGGTGGTGCTCGCGCTCGCGTTCAGCGCCGCGGTCGGAGTCTTCTTCGGCTACTGGCCGGCGCGCAAAGCTGCCGCGCTCGACCCGATCCGCGCCCTGCGGTTCGAGTAGAGTCCGCGGAGAACGCGTCTCTCGCCGGGCATGGCGGCGAGAGACGCGTGGATCAAGGTGACGCCGGCACTGCGCCGTTGCCGTTGCGGTTTGCGCCGTCCAGCACGACGTCGATGATCCCGTACGCCTTCGCTTCGTCGGCGCTCATGTAGAAGTCGCGCTCGAGGTCGCGCAGGATCTCGTCGACCGGCTTGCTCGTCGTGCGGTGATAGATCTCGGCGAGGAGGCGGCGCGTCGCGAGCAGCTCGCGGGCGTGGATCTCGATGTCGGTCGCCTGGCCGCCGATCTGGCCGATCCACGGCTGGTGGATCAGGACCTTGCTGTACGGCAGCGCCATGCGCTTTCCGGGCGCACCGCCGGTCAGCAGGATCGACGCGGCCGAGGCGGCGAGGCCGGCGCAGATCGTCGCGACGTTCGGCTTGATCAGCTGCATCGTGTCGTACATCGCGAGCCCCGCGCTCACGCTGCCGCCCGGGCTGTTGATGTAGAGGTCGATGTCCTTGTCGGCGTCGGCGCGCTCGAGGAACAGCAGCTGCGCGATGACGGTGTTCGCCAGCGCGTCGTCGATCTGGCCGGTGACGAAAACGATCCGCTCCTGCAGCAGCCGCGAGTAGATATCGTACGAGCGTTCGCCGCGCGCGGTCTGCTCGACGACGATCGGAACCAGGTGGCTCATGCGCGCAGTATAGCGGCGCGCGGCAGCGTGCGGGCGTTTCGGGCCGCCGAAAGCGGCCGGGCACTCAAAAGCGGCCACGCCGCGCAGGTCCCGCGCGCGCCGGCGCGCGAAGCGCCCGGCATGAACACGCTGACCGAGGCGCAGCGGGACCGGGTCCTGGCCTTGCTCCGCGAAGGGAAGTCGCTCCGCCGGATCGAGCACGAGACGGGGCACCGCCGCGAGACGGTCGCGGCCTACGGCCGCCGCGCCGGCCTACTCGACGGCGAGGTTGCGCAGTTGCACGAGCTGCGTGAGCCGCAGTCGGTGTGCGAACCCCATCGCGAGCGGATCGACGACGCGCTCGCGAGCGGCGCCTCGCTGCGCGAGCTCTACAACGAGCTCGTCGAGCGCGACGCCTTCCGCGGCAGCTACAGCACGCTCAAACGCTACGCGCGCACGCGGCGCTCGTCGCCGGCCACTTCGACGACGTTGATGCTCGCAGCCTGACGTTTTCGCGCAGCGCGCGCCTCAATGACCTAGCCGTGGCCGTTAGCCTTCATCCAGGCCCACGCGTCCTGGTACGACATTGGCCCGACGACTTGGAAGGCATACTCGCCGGTCGGCTGTTGTGCGACCGTGTATCTTTTCCGATCGGCAGTTGTGTAGACGTACCACATGCGGAACGTTCCTCCATTCGTAGGTGCATCTCGGCGTCGCTTGGCGGCTAGAGCCTCGCTTTCGCCTGAACCGCCGCGATCGCCGCAGCGAGCTGTGCGTCGGCGGACGGATCGCCGAAGCGCGCGTGCGCGTTCTCGTTCACGGTGACGTCGGGGACGAGCCCGACGCCGTCGATGATCCGGTTGCGCGGCGTCAGGTAGCGCGCGGTGGTGACCTTCATCGCCGAGCCGTCGTTGTTGTAGGTGATCTGCTGCACGACGCCTTTGCCGTAGGTGCGGCTCCCGACCAGCGTCGCGACGCCGGCGTCCTGCAGCGCGCCGGCGGTGATCTCCGAGGCGGAGGCGGAGTAGTGGTTGACGAGCACCGCGACCGGCCGCGCGACGTCGGCATTCGCCTCGGCGTCGAACTCGGTCGTTCCCGAGCGTTCGGCGACCGAGACGATCGGGCCGGAGTGGATGAAGTGGCCGGCGATCGCGACCGCCGCGTTGACGTAGCCGCCGCCGTTGTTGCGCAGGTCGATGACGTACGCGCGCGCGTTCTGCTGCTGCAGGTGCTTGAGCGCGGCGCCGAACTCTTCAGCGGTCGGCTCGCCGAAGACGCCGACGGCGATGTAACCCACGCCGTTCGCCAGCAGCTTCTGGTAGACCGTCGGCGGATGCACCTCGGCGCGCACGATCGAAAACTCCGCATGCGTCTTGCCGTTGCGCAGCATGCGCACGCGCACGACCGTTCCGGTGCGCCCGAGCAGGCGCGCGCGCACGTGCGCGACGTCCTCGCCGCGGACGCTGACGCCGTCGATCGCTTCGAAGACGTCGCCGTTCTGCACGCCCGCGCCGTCGGCCGGCGTGCCGGGCGCGACGTACGAGGCGCTCACGTCTTTCGTCGTCTCGTCCTGCTGCAGCAGCACGCCGATCCCGAACACGTGCGGCGGGTTCAGCGGCGTTTGAAATCCGGTCAGCTCTTTCGGCGTCAGGAAGACGGTGTAGCGGTCGCCCGCCGCATGCGCCATCCCGCTCAGCGCCGTGAAGGTCAGGTCGGTTTCGGAGAGCTTGCCGCGGCCGCGCGCGGCGTCGATCGTGGCGACGATCTGCGCGAGCTCGTCGCCCGAGTGCGCCGCAAGCGGCGGCAGCGTCTGGCCGTTCTTGCGCAGCGCCTCGGCGAGCGCGGCGCGCGCGCCGGCGACCAGCTTCGACGGGGTGACGCCGCGGTAGAACGTCGTCGTCAGCGCACGGTAGCCGCTGCGCACGTCGTCGAGGTGCTGCAGCGTGAGCGCGTCCGCCGATCCCGGCGCGACACAGCTGAAGGCGACGGCGAGCGCCAGCGCGCCGGTTCCGGTGCGAAACGTCATCGGCGGGACGTTCGGGCGCTCCGCGGAGGGCGCCTGGCGCGTCGCGTTCGGAAACGGTTCAGCCGCGCAGCCAGCGGACGAGCCCGCCGCCGACGTGCTGCGCTCGGAAGCCGCGCGAGCGCAGCAGCGCCGCCGCGGCGCGGTTCTCCCAGGCGGTGTACGCTTCGGCGCGGGTGACCCCGCGTGCTGCCATCCCGTGCAGCAGCATGTCCGCCAGCGCCCCGCCGAGCCCGCGTCGGCGGTGCGCCGCGGCGACCAGGATCCCGAACTCCCCGCGCCGTTCCACGTTCGCCGGCGCCGCGTGCGCGACGCCCACGAGCTCGCCCGCGCACGTCTCGACGAGAACCGCGCCGAGCGAGCCGGCGCCGAGCAGCGCGCCGCGAATCTGCTCGGGATCCGAGGGCGCGGTGACGGAGTGGAACCTCAGCCGCACGTCTTCCGGCGAAAGCGAGGCGAGCAGCGCGCCGTAGCGCGGGACGTCGCCCTCGGTGAACGGCCGCAGACGATAGTCGGGATGGCGTGCGGGGCGCGCCGGATGGGGATGGATCGCTGCCGCGATCATTGACCGTCTCCTTGACACGTGGGTCGTACGGCCGCTTTGCCTCGTGAAAGTAGACAGACCTGTATACCTACGCGGTAGACCGACGCGTCTACGAGCGCTCAGACCTCCGTCTTAGCCGTGTGCCGCGGGGCGGCGTACGATCCGAGCACCATGAACCCGCTGCAGACGCTCGCCGTTCCGATCGTGCAGGCACCGATGGCCGGTGCGACGACGCCGCGGCTCGTCGCGGCGGTCTCGAGCGCCGGCGGGCTCGGCTCGCTCCCCGGCGGCTACAACGCGCCGGCGAAGATTCGCGAGCAGATCGCGCAGGTGCGCGCGCTGACCGATCGCCCGTTCGCGGTGAACCTGTTCGTCGGCGAGTACGCGCCGCCGCCGGCTGACGTCATGCAGCGCGCGCACGAGCGATTGCGCCGCTATCGCGACGAGCTCGGGATCCCGCATCCCGACGCGCCGCCCGTCTCGGCTACCAGCTTTCGCGCACAGTTCGAAGTCGTCGCCGAAGCGCGTCCGGCGGTGTTCAGCTTCACCTTCGGGATTCCGCCGGCGGAAGCGCTCGCGCGCTGCCGCGAGCTCGAGATCTTCACGATCGGCACCGCGAAGACGGTCGCCGAAGCCGTCGCGCTCGAGCGCGCCGGCGTGGACGCCGTGTGCGTGCAAGGCTACGAAGCCGGCGGCCACCACGGTGCGTTTCTCGCGCCGCTCGAGGAGTCGCTGATCGGGACGCTCGCGCTCGTTCCGCAAGTCGTCGATGCCGTCTCGGTTCCGGTGCTTGCGGCCGGCGGAATCGGCGACGGCCGCGGCGTCGCGGCGGTGCTCGCGCTCGGCGCATGCGCGGCGCAAGTCGGCTCCGCGTTTCTGCTCAGCGACGAGTCGTCGCTCTCGCCCGCCGCGCGCGGCCTGCTGGCGAGCGAGGCCGCGCGGCGCACGACGCTTACCACGGTCTTCTCCGGCAAGCACGCGCGCGGCGTGATCAACCGCTTCATCGAGGAGATGACCGGCGCGGCCGAGATCGCGCCGTATCCGTATCAGAACGGGCTGACCCGCGACGTCCGCGACGCCGCCACCGCGCAGGAGCGGCCTGAGCTGCTCAGCCTCTGGAGCGGGCAGGCGGTCGCGCTGGCCAAGCCGCTGCCGGCTGCCGAGATCGTGGCGAATTTGATGCGCGAAGCGCGCGCCGCGCACGACCGCGCCGGCGTGGCGCTGGACGGAACGCCCGCCCGAGGGTGATCGCGCTCACCCTCTGACGGACGCGCTTGCCCGGCTCTAAACAATCGGCCGGGCCGCGTCGATAGCTCTCATACGACCTCTCGCGGACACGTCCGCTCCTGCTTCGCTCGATAGCAGGGCCGGTGGTGCACCCGAAGCGCCTGGTTCGCAGAGGACGCTCGAGCAGTTTGGTTTCCGCACGTTCCGCTCGTACGGCGTTGTGTTCAGCGCGCGTGCGGCGGTTCGCCGACTCACCGAGGTTCACCGCTTTGAAGCAGATCACGGCCTTCATGGCAGCGACGCTGACGCTTCTACCGCTTTCATCGGCTCCGGCGCTGCAGCCGCTGCCGCGGCTGGTGAGCTCCTCGCATCACGGCGAAGCGGCGATCACGCTCGCTTTGTACAACCCGCATTATCCGGAGAACGAGGCCGACGCGGCGAACGCGCTGGCCGCGGACGTCAACGCCGAGCGCGCGAAGCGCGGGATCCCGGCGCTCCAGCGGGACGACACGCTCGACCGGTTCGCGTACGCCAAAGCCGTCGAGATGGCGGCGCGCGGCTACTTCGGGCACACCGACCCCAACGGCGTCTCGTTCTACGACCGGCTGGCGGCCTGGCACATGGCGGGAACGTACGCCGGCGAGAACATCGCCTTCGACTACGACGAGCCGCGCGCGCACGCGGCGTTCATGAACAGCCCGCCGCATGCGCAGAACGTGCTCGACGCCAACGAGCACAAGCTCGGCGTCGCGGTGGTGACGGTCGGCAACGACGAGACGTTCTACGTCGAGGACTTCTCCGGGAAGTAAGCCCGGTAGACGCGTCCCGGCAACGATGAAGAAGCTCGCGCGCGCGCACGCCGCGAGCTTCTTCATTTCATGTGCTCAGCGCGCGGCGAACCAGAAGTTGGACTGGCCGGTCCCGATCGCGGCTTCGTAGCGGCCGAACTGCTCGCCGCGCGCGCGCCACGCCGCGCCGCCGTGCGCGCCGGCCAGGACGAGGTAGTGCGCGAAGCGGCCTTCGGGCGAGCAGGTGCGGCGGAACTCGTCGGCGTGCGCGAGCACCGCGGCGTGGTCGCCGGCGCGCCACCACGCCATGATCCGCTCGTCGAACGCGCGCAGCGCCGGATCGCTGATGTCGCTCGGATCGGCGCCGGCCCGCTGCCGGATCGTCGCCAGCGGCCAGAAGCGGTGCGACATCCCGCCCGAGGCGACCAGCAGCACCCGCCGCCCGCAGCGCTCCGCTGCCGCCGTGACCGCTTCGCCGAAGCGCAGGTTCGGCTCGACCTCCGCCGTGTCGAGCACCGAGACCGGCAGGACGCGCTTCTTGCTCGGGCCGGGGTTGTAGTAGTGCATCGGGTTGAGCGTGCCGTAATGCACCGGCAAGCCGCGGTGCGCGGCTGCTTCGGCCGGCACGCCGCGCGCTTTCGACTCTTGCGCGATCAGCGCGGCCAGCTCCGGATCGCCCGGGTAGTCGTACGCGTACTCGTGGATCATCCACGGGATCTCGTCGGAGGTGTAGAGCCCTTCGTGGCGCGCGTGCGCGTTCAGGATGAACTCGAGCGTCGAGTGCCAGTGGGTGTCGATCACGACGAAGGTGTCGAACTCCAGCGCGTCGATCCGCTCGCGCTTGATCTGCGGGAGCGCGTCGTAGAACGTCGTGACGTTCTGGCCCATGTACCGCCGGCGCGCTTCGGGGTCGAGAATCATCAGGCGCGGAACGTGGGTGGAGAAGAGGCCGGCCGCGATCACGGTGGTGGCTCGTCCTTCGACAAGCTCAGGATGATGCGGCGGCCGCGGCGGTGTCGGCGGCGGTCCAGCCGTCCGGGCCTTTGTAGCGCATCGGCGGCAGGCTCGGAATCTTCGAGCGGAAGATCAGGTACTGGCGAAAGCCGTCGAGCTCGAAGGCGCGCTTGTCGGCGATCATCCCCGCTTCGTAGAGGTTTCCCGCGATCGCCGAGTCGCGGCCCAGCTTGCGGATAGTTATGGGCAGCAGCCGCTCCTCCAGGTCGAGGATGCGAAAGACGGCTTCTTCGGGATCGGGCGCGGTCTCGATCGCTTCGCGCACGACTTTGAGGCCGGTGCTGATGTGGCGGACCTCGTCGTGCATCACGTACTCGTACGTCACCGCGGTCGCGAGATCGCCGTACTTGCGGGCGAGGTCGGCGATCGAGTTGAACAGCACGTGCGCGGAGTACGCCTCGAGCGTGCAGACCTGGCCGTAGACGATCTCGACGAACGACGGGAGCCCGTTGACGAATCGGAACAGCTCCGTCTGCTCGTACGGAACGTCGAGCGAGTCGGCGAGGTCGAGGTCGCGGATGCGGCGCCACTCGATCTGGGTGTGGCGGACCTCGTCGAGCGCGTGGGTCGCGTAGAAATACTGGATGGTCGGACGGTTCGTCTTGGTGATGATCTGCGCGACCTGCGCGGTCGTCTGCGCTTCGCCCCAGCAGGTCGTCAGCATGATCGGCGCCATCGCGCGGCGGTACTCGGCGCTCAGCTCCGGATCGTGCGTCTTGTGCGCGCGGTACTTCTCGAGCAGCGCCTTGCTGTCGCGGTACTGGTGCTCGATGTACGCTTCGTACGACTCCAGCGTCCCGAACGTCCGCAGCTGTTCTTCCGGAACGTGCTTCGGGATGACGGTCAGCGGGCTCACGTACGACATGACGGGATGTACCTCGAGACGATCAATAGGAGATGCACACCAGTTTCGGTTCGGTGAAGAAGTCCAGCGACCAGCGGCCGCCTTCGCGGCCGAGGCCGCTCATCCGGACGCCGCCGAACGGCTGGCGCAGGTCGCGCAGGAAGTAGCCGTTGATCCAGCACATTCCGGCGCGGACGCGCTCGGCGAAGCGCAGCCCGTTCGCGATGCTCGCCGTCCACACGTACGAGGAGAGCCCGTAGCGCGTCGCGTTGGCGCGCGCGACAACCTCGTCGAGCGTCTCGAAGCGGAAGACGGAAAGCACCGGGCCGAAGACCTCTTCGCGCGCGACCGCCTGCGACTCGTCGCGCGGCGCGAAGATCGTCGGGCCGAGATAGTTCCCCGCCGCGAGCGACGCTTCGTCCGGCCGCCGCCCGCGCAGCAGCGCCGGAACGCCTTCGTCGTCGGCTTGCGCGCAGAAGCGCTCGACGCGCTCGCGGTGGCCCGCGGTGATGAGCGGGCCGAGGTCGCTCTCGCGCGACTGCGGATCGCCGACGCGCAGGTTTCGCACGCGCTCGAGATAGCGCTCCAGAAAACGGTCGTAGATCTTGTGCTGCACGTACAAGCGCGTGCCGGCGAGGCAGACTTGCCCGCTGTGCCGGAACATCGCCAGCACGCTCCCTTCGACCGCGAGCTCGAGATCGGCGTCGTCGCAGACGACGTTCGCCGATTTCCCACCGAGCTCGAGGGTGACTTTCTTGAGGGTCGGCGCGGCGGCGAGGTTGATCGCGATCCCGGTCGGCTCGCTCCCGGTGAACGCGACCGCGTCGACGCGCGGGTCGGCGACCAGCGGCGCGCCGGCCTCCGGGCCGAACCCGGTCACGACGTTCACGACGCCGTCCGGGACGCCGGCTTGGGCGCACAGCTCCGCGAGGCGCAGCGTCGAGAGCGGCGTCAGCTCCGAAGGCTTCAGCACGCAGGTATTGCCGGCGGCGATCGCCGGCGCGATCTTCCAGGTCGCCTGCATCAGCGGCGAGTTCCACGGCGTCAGCAGCGCGCACACGCCGACCGGCTCCTCGCGCACGATCGAGGCGATCTCGCGCTGCTCGCCGAGGAACGGCTTGCGGTCGAAGAACGCGCTCTGCTCGCGCTGCTCGACCGCGCTCGCGAAGAACGCGCAGTTGTCGGCCGCGCGCGGCACGTCGCGGTCGGCGGTTTCGCGGAACGGTTTCCCGGCGTCGCGCGACTCCAGCCGCGCGAGCTCTTCACGGTGCTCGAGCAGCAGCGCGGCGAGCGTGCGCAGCACCTTCGCGCGCTCGGCGGCGGTGGTGCGCGGCCACGGCCCGTCGTCGAACGCGCGCCGCGCCGCGCCGACGGCCCGCGCGACGTCGGCGGCGCCGCCCCGCGCGATCCGCGCGAACGCTTCGCCGCTCGCCGGATCGACGTCCTCGTACGTTGCGCCGTCCGCCGCGTCGGCGTATGCGCCGTCGATCCAGAGCTGCGTCGTCGATGGCGGGCCGGCGATCGTTTCGTCGGGAATCACGACACCGCGTGCACGGCGGTGCGCTTCTGTGGGCGCATCGCGGGGACGAGCTCGTACAATTCGGGCAGACGTTTGGCGATCCGTTCTTCGGCGTCGTCCGGGGCGAGGTACGGCGGTCGCGCCGGGCCCATCTCGATCCCGGTGACGACCGAAGCGGTGACCTTCGTCATCCCGAGCGCGCCGAGCGCCGCTTCGCCGCCGCGCGGGAAGACGCGGTTCAGCCGGCGCTGGATCTCCTCGGCGAGCGCGACGTCGCCGCGCCACGCCGCGTCGATCGCGACGCAGGCCGGGATCGCGAAGACGTTGATCTGGCCGCCGTTCGAGCCCAGCAGCCGTCCCGTCAGATACGCGCGGAACGTCTGCAGGTAGATCGCGCGGCCTTCGAGCGCGTCGGCGACTTGCTCGAGATGCTGCAGCTCGGTCTCGACCTCTTTGACGCAGACGACGTTCTCCAGCTCGGCGAGCTTGCGGAAGAGCGCCGGTGGGATGTGGAACTTCGAGAGCGCCGGATTGTGGTAGACACAGATCGGAAGCAGATTCGCTTCCGCGATCGCGCGGAAGTGCTCGAACACTTCGCGCTCGCCGACCTTCCAGTAGTACGGCGCGATCACGACCGCGCAGTCGTAGCCCAGCTCGGCGGCGAGCTTCGTCCACTTCAGCGCTTGCAGGGTCGTCGCGCCGGACGTCATCGCGAACGCGCTCGCGCCGGGACGCTTGCGCGTCTGCTCGAGAACGACCTCGAGGACGCGGCGGCGCTCGGCGTCCTCCAAGTGCAGAAACTCGCCGATCGAGCCGGTCGCGACGATCCCGGTCGCGCCCTGCGCGAAGCACCACTCGATCTGCGCGCGCAACGCGCCCTCGTCGACCGCGTAGCTGCGGTCCATCGGCGTCACGATCAGCCCGATCACGTCCTTGAAGCGGTCGCGGAAGCGCTCGATCTGCATGCGTTCTCCTATGCAGCGCGGCGGCTAGGAGCCTGCCGGGCGGGGCAGCGAAACCTGGGCCATGGGCACCCGCGCGCCGGTGTTCGCTCTCTTCGCCGTTCTCGCCGCGGCGCCGCTGGCGGCCGGCGCCGCCGAGACCGCCCGGCCCGTGCGCACGCTCAGCTTCGATCTCGATCTCTCCGTCGCCGTGCTGAGCGAGACACCCGGCGGTGCCGTCGAGCCGGGACGCCAAGCCTCGGTTGTCGTGAAGGGGCGTATCGTCTCGGGGCCGCCGCGGCAGACGCGCGGTGCCGGCGAGGCGGCCGTGAAGCGGACGTTCAAAGCGCAGGGCTCGATCGTCGTCGAGGTGCTTCAAGCGACCGATGACGCGGGGCTCGTCGTCGACGTCGCCGAGAACGCCGCCGACCGCACGCGTCCGAAGGTGCGGCTCGCGATCGCGCAGGACGGCACGCTGCTGTACGATCCGAAGAACGGCGAGAACCTCACCGAAGAGGAGCTCGCCGTCGCGCGCTGGCTGGCGCGCGGTTTCTTCGGCGACCACCCGACCGAGACCGGAACGGCGTGGACCGTCGACCAGAGCGCGCAAGGGCGCACCGACGTCGAGCACTACAAGGTCGTCGGTCACGACGCGCAGCGCGTCACGCTCGACTACACGCTCGACGAAAAGGTCGCCGGCGTCACCGGCTACGAGGCGTCGCGTGCCGGCTCGCTGGTTTACGACACCGCGCTCGTCGTGCCGCTCAAAGCGAACTTCGAGACCGAGTCGCGCCGGCAGGTGCGCGGCGCGTACGACACCACGCACACCACCATCGCGATCACGCTGACCTCGGACTCGTTCGGCGCACCGAAGCGCTAGCCCGCGCCCGGCGCGGTGAGCGCTTCTGCAGCACGTCTGGAGGGATTGTCCAGGGGGCGTGGGAAGGCTCGCTTGTGCTCCTGCTTTGGGTGAACGAAGGAGAGGTTTTTATGTCCGATCAGTCTCTAGACCGCCGGGGATTCGTCGCCGGTGTTCTCGGCGCGAGCGGGGTCCTCGCGCTGGGTTCCGGCGCTGCCGTCGCGCAGATGCGTATGCTGCCGAGCGCCAAGGTCGACCCGACGCGCTGCAGCACCACCCCGCGGCCGTTCAAGCCGGGGATGGACAAGCGCCCGATTACGATGCGCCGCACCGTCGAACAGCTCGCCGCGGACAGCGCGTGGCTGGCGAAGATGCATGCGGGCTACAAGTGGATGCGCTCGCTTCCCGCGAGCGATCCGCGGAGCCTGGTGCAGCAAGGGAACATTCACAAGATCATGTGCGCGGGCGGCCCGCGCGAGGTACACCAGTCCGATCGCTTCCTCGCGTGGCACCGCTGCTTCGTGTACTTTCAGGAACGCATCGCCGCGTACGGTTCTACCGGCGGCGTCAGCCTCGATCCGACGTTCCGTCTCGCGGTTTGGGACTGGGAGGGCGCGACGACGACGCCGACGTTCCCGGTCGCGTTCACGACCGGATCGCTCGTCGATCCGAACCGGCAGCCGACGTTTTCGCCGGGCGACGGCGACATCACCGCCGCGCTCGCGACGAACGACGTTTTCACGTTGTACGGCAACCCGGTCGGCGGCGGCGGCGGCAGCCCGGTGCTGGAAAACGCCTCGCACGGCCAAATTCACGTCGACACGGGGTTCCAGACGCCGCCGTATCACGATATGGGCGCGCTTCCGACGGCCGCGCTCGATCCGGTGTTCTGCGCGCACCACGGCAACATCGACAAGGTGTGGGCGTGGTGGCAACAGCTCCACGGAAACAAGACGCCCAACTCGACCGATCCCAACACCGGCCAGCCGTACGATCCCGCGTGGATCAAGAACGTGTGGTACTTCTACGACTACGACGGCAAGTGCTATTCGATCGGACCGGCCGACGTGATCGACTACCGCAACAACTTGCGCTACGTGTATCCGCCGGCGCCCGGGACGCGTCCGATCCGGGTGTTCCCGCTCGCGCTCGCCCGCGCGGAACTACGGCTGCCGCCGGAAGCGGCCAACGCGACGGCAGCGCCGCGTCCGGTTTCGATGGTGCTCCGAGGCGTGCAGGTTCCCGCGCCCGGGACGGGGCGGTTCGATCTCGTCGCGACGGTCAACGGCCGGCCGCGCCGCGTCGGGCACTTCGCGCTCTTCTCGCACCCGATGACGGAGGGGATCACGACGAACGTGCTCGCGCGCATCGACCCCGCGGCGGCTCCGGTGCTGAAATCCGGCGCGTCCTGGCGCATCGTTCCGGAGCGCGCCGGCGGGACGCACCAGCTGTTCGGCGTCGTGCCGCCGGCAAAGGGTGCCGTGCTGCAGGCGACCTCGGCGACGCTGCTGGTCGAATGAGGTGAGACCGCGAACGCCCGCGCGAGGCGCCCGGGGAACCGGGAGCCGCCGCGCGGGCGTTTACCGGTCGTGTTCTGCGCCACCGTCCCCCCGTACGCCGCTCACGTGAGCGCGAGCGCCGCCGTCGTGCGCCCGCTCAAGGTCGCCCCGGCATTTCGCGCGGCACAAGGCAGCACCGCGACGCAAACCGCCGAGCTCACGCTTTCGCACGCGCGGATCCCGGCCGGTGGCGGCTCGTTCCAGTTCTATCTCCTGGACCCCAAGGCACCGGCGAACTCGGTGCTGATCGGCAAGCTCTCGATCGAAGGTCCGGCAGCACCGGAAGTGCACGATCTGCGCGTCCACGTCGAGCTTCCGCCGAGCGCGCTCGCGCTGCTCCGCGCGTCGACGGCACCCGCGATCAAGATCGTCGCGCGCCGCGGCCGCAGTGAGCCGCTCATGGCGCAGAGCGTCGAGCTGCACAACGCGCGCTAGCGCGCTTCAATCGTCCTCCTCGCCGCCGCTCGCTGCGCCGGCGCTGTCCGTGCCGACGACGTCGGCGCGCTTGATGTTGACGGTCCCGGCGCCGAGCGGCGCGAACCCCGCAGCGCGCAACGCGGCGTCGGCGCGCGCGACGTCGTCGCGCTCGAACGCCGCGACGTCGCGCATGACGGCGAGGTACGTCGCGCGCACGCGCGCGGCGTAGTCGCGGGTCGCCGCCGACGGCGGCGCGCCGGCGGCGAAGAACAGCCCCTCCATGTCTTCGCGCAGCCGTCCCGGCCGCTGGATACTGTCTTCGTCGTTGGTGTAGTCGGCGGTCAGCTCGCCGCGCAGCGCCAACGCTTTCGCGCGCACCGCGCGCAGCTGCGCGGCCAGCGGCGAGGCCGGTTTCTCCTCGGCCAGCCCGCCCGCGACCCCGGCGTAGCCGTCAAGCCGGTTCAGCGCGGCGTCGACCTGCGAGTACTCGGCCAGGCGCGCCTTCGAGAACGCGTACGCCGCCCGGTAGTCCGCGGCGGTGAAGTGCACGCGCGGGTCGGGCTCGACGCGGATCGGCTGCGTGATCGTTTTCCCGGCGAGCACGATGCGCGCGGTGTAGCGGCCGGGGACGACGAACGCGCCGACGCGCGGGCCGCGATACTCTTCCTTCGCCGCGAGCCGCCAGCGCACCGGACCGTCCTCGCGCAAGTCCCACGTGATGCGGTTGATCCCGGCGAAGTTCGTGACGACGGGGATCTCGCGCTCCTCGACGCGCTGCGTCCCGCGCAGGTGCCGAATCACGTGGCCGGCCGCGTCGAGGATCTCGATCTCCGGCGCTTTCGCGGCGGGCTTCCCTTGATAGAACGCGATCATCGCGCCGGAGGGCGGGTTCTTGCCGCCGTAGCGCGTGTAGAGCCCCTCATCGTTCGCGTGCGTCGCGAACAGGTACGCGGTCCGCGGCGCGAAGAGCATCGCGCCGGCCGCTTCAGCCTGCGGCAGCTGCTGCAGCGGCGTGAGATCGTCGAGGATCCAGACCGCGCGCCCGTGCGTCGCCAGGAGAAGATCGTTCCAGCGCGGCTGCACGCGGATGTCGTAGACGGCGACCGGCGGCAGCCCCAGCGCCGGCTTGCGCCAGTGTACGCCGCCGTCGTACGAGAGCCGGAACGTCGTCTCGAAGCCCGCGTAGACGAGGCCGGGATTGCGCGTGTCGGCGCGAATCGAGCGCGCCGGCTCGGCCGGCAGGCCTGCCGCGATGCTCGTCCAGTGCGCGCCCCAGTCGTGCGTCACGAAGACGTACGGCGCGTCGTCGCCGAGCAGGTGGCGGTCGATCACCGCGTACGCCGTTCCGGCGACGAGCGGCGAAGGCGAGATCATCTCGGCGCGGCCGTCGGGCGCGACGCCGGGCGGGGTCACGTTCGCCCAATGCTTGCCGCCGTCGCGCGTAACGTGAATCAAACCGTCGTCGCTGCCGGTCCAGATCTCGCCGCGCGTCTTCGGCGAGGGCTCGATGTCGAGCAGGGTGCCGGTGAACTCCGCGCTCGAGACGTCGAGCGCGAGCGGCCCGCCGGACGGAATCTGATGGCTCTTGTCGTTGCGGCTCAGGTCGGGCGAGATGACGCGCCAGTTGGCGCCGCGGTCGCGCGTGGCGAACACGACGTCCGCACCGAAATACGCCGTCGCCTTGTCGAACGGATCGAACGCGATCGGCGAGTCCCAGTTGAAGCGGTAGCGCGCCTTGTTCAGCGCGAACTCGTCGGCGCTGCGCGAGCGCCACGGCTGGATGAAGCGCCCGCGCTGCGAGGTGCGGTCGTAGAGCGAGAGCCGGCCCGTCTGCAGATCGGTCCAGACGAGATTCGGATCGCGCGGATCGGGCCACGCCCACATCCCGTCGCCGCCGATCACGCGCTCCCACGACTCGTCGATGATTCCTTCGGGGTTGAGGCTGTTCGAGGGGCCGCAGAACCCGTTGTTGTCCTGCAAGCCGACGCAGATGCGGTACGGCGTCTCGTCGTCGTAGCCGACGTGGTAGATCTCACCGATCGCGAGATTCCGCGAGAACGCCCAGGCATTGCCGCCGTCGACGCTGAGCGCGTAGCCGCCGTCTTCGGCGACGATCATGCGCTTCGGATCGTCCGGCGCGATCCACATGTCGTGGTAGTCGACGTGCACCGGGTGCGCGATCTCTTTGAACGTCTTCCCGCCGTCCTTCGACTCCGAGAGAAACTCGGAGACGCCGTAGACGTGATCGGGGTTCGCCGGGTCGACGCGCACGTGCGAGAAGTAGAACGGCCGCTGATTGACCAGCGTGTCCTTCGAAACCACTTTCCAGCTCGCGCCGCCGTCGTCGGAGCGCCACAGGATGCCGGCCTTCGACTCGATCAGCGCGTAGACGCGCTGCGGGTTCGAGGGCGCGCTCGCGAGCCCGACGCGGCCCGTCATTCCGTCCGGCAGGCCGTGTCCGCTCAACCGGTTCCACGTGTTGCCGCCGTCGGTCGACTTCCAGATCCCGTCCTCGTTGCCGCCGGAGGTGAACGTCCACGGGCGCCGCTGGAACTGCCAGATGCCCGCGTAGACGACATTTGGGTTCTTCGGATCGGCGACCATCTCGCTCACGCCGCTGCGCGGCCCGACGTAGAGCGTCTTCGTCCACGTCTTGCCGCCGTCGCTCGTGCGGTAGACGCCGCGCTCGGGCGAGTCGGCGAACACGTCGCCCAGCGCGCCGACCAGCACCACGTTCGGATCGCGCGGGTCGATCACGATCGAGGCGATCGCGCGCGTCGCGCCGAGCCCGACGTTCGTCCACGTCTTGCCGGCGTCGGTCGACTTGTAGACGCCGTCGCCCCAAGAGACGTCGTTGCGCGGGTTCGTCTCGCCGGTCCCGACCCACACCACGTCGTGGCGCTTCGGATCGATCGCGACGGCGCCGATCGCGGCGACGTCCTGCTTGTCGAAGACGGGCGACCACGTCGTCCCGCCGTTCGCCGTCTTCCACACCCCGCCGCCGGCCGAGCCGAGGTAGTAGAGCTTCGGATCGCCGACGACGCCGACCACCGAGGCGACGCGCCCGCCCGCGACCGCCGGCCCGACCTCGCGAAACGCGACCCGGTTGTACGGCGGCGTCGGCGAGGCGGTCGGGCTCGGACTCGGGCTCGGCGAGGCCGCCGGGACCGGCGGCGCGGACGGGTTCGACTCCGGCGCGGTGGCCTGCGCGAGCGCGGCGGCGCCGCACGAAGAGAAGAAGAGCGCCGCCAAAGCGGCGCGGAACGTCGGACGAAGCACCTCGCGTCCTACGCGGGAACGCGAGCGCGTCCTGCGGTTCAGAAGCCGGCGGAGACGAAGGACTGCGGCACGATCGCGTGCACGACCAGCACGCCGGCGCGGTTCTGTTCCATGAAGTACAGCGACTGGTCCGGCGCGGCGGCGATCCCGGCCGGCGCGTCGCCGGCCGCCGGGACGGAAAACTCGTTCAGCGCGCCGCTCAGCGAGACGCGGCCGAGCTTGTTCGCATTCGCCTCGGCGAACCACAGCGCGTGGTCCGGGCCCTGCGCGATCGCGTCCCCCTCGCTGAAGCTGCCGCTCGGCGGCGGGACCACCGTCGTGACGGCGCCGGAGGTGGTGATCCGGCGAACGCCGTTCACGAGGTCGAGGAACCACAGCGTGCCGTCCCATCCCGGCGCGATGCGCGTGGGGTGCCCGCCGACCGCAAACGCCGCCGGCGCGCCCGAGAGCGGGATGCGCTCGATCGCGCCGAGGCCGTCGACGGCCCAGAACGCGTTGTCGGGGCCGACGACGGCATCCCACAGGACCGTTTGCGTCGCGGCCGGCGCGAGACCGGTCGTCGTGCCGTCCGCGTTTAGCCGCAGCAGCCCGCCGGTGACGACGACCCACGTCGCGCCGTCCGGCCCGGCCAAGATCGCCAGCGGCCACGCCTGCGCAACCGGATCGCAGCCGGCGCCGCAGCGCGGCGGGACCAAGGTCCACTTCGCGCCCGACGACTCCTTGAAGACCGTCGGCGGCGCCGACCCGTTGGTCCAGGCCGAGTACAAGTCGCCGTCGGCCCCGCGGCCGTAGGTGATCGGCCCGTCGGCGGGCGCCGAGCGAAGCAGCGATCCGGTGAACGTGCTGAGCGGTCCGTTGACGACCAGGACGCCGAAGATGAAGGTCGACGCGAACGCGATGCGGCCGTCGGCTGCCACGGCCATCGCGAGGCGGTCGCCGGCAATAGGGGTCATGCGGAATCCGCTGGTGTTCGCGATCGCCGTGGTCGTGTACACCGGCGGGGAGACGGGCGTCGGCGTCGCGGCGACGGGCGGCGCGCCGCTGCTTCCGCCGCCGCACGCGGAAAGGGCCGCGGCCAGAAGCGCGGCGGCGAAGCGCATCCCCGTTCGCATTGCGGCCGTGTTAGCGGAGTGGAAGCGCACTCCCCCGCGGCGAGCAGCGGAGAATGTACGGTCGCGCGCCGGCTACCAGCGGCGTTGGATGTAGGTGACCTGGCTGGGGCGGCGGCGTTTGAAGAAGTTGCCGATCGCCAGCGCGGCGATCACGAGCGCGGCGATCAGCGCCGCGACGAAGAGAATCTTCACCAAGAACGCGAGCGCGATCAGCAGGACGATGGCGACCGCGACGACCGCGGTGACCCGAACGAACAACCCCATTCAAAGCCTCCGGCTCCAGGTACCGTGCCCGCGAATCGGGTGTTTCATCCGCCGCCGGAGGGCTTGCGCTCGCCTGCCCGTTCGTGGGAGAATGGGCGGGTCATGGATGGAGTATCGGGAGTCGCGGGCGGGGCCGTGATGGACATTGCGGCCGGCGGCACCTCGTCGATCGCGATGAGCGTCCTCGCCAGCACGGAAGCGCTCGTGGCGAACGAGGCCCAGCGCCTCTTCGCCTCGCTCGGCCTCGGCAGCGCGATCACCGCCCTCGCCTAGCAGGGTCGCGAGGGCTCGAACGCCCGTTCGATGAAGTAACGCCGTTCTTGTGGACGGCGCGTTTTCCACGTTGCACCCGGACGTCGCGGCGTGGTGCGACGCCCACCTCGGCACCGCGACCCCGCCGCAGGCCCAAGCGCTCCCGCTCGCCGCGGCCGGCCGCAACGCGCTGATCTGCTCGCCGACCGGCACGGGAAAGACGCTCGCGGCGTTTTTGCCGGTGATGTCGCGGCTCGCCGTGCTGCGCGACGCCGACGAGCTGCTGGCGCGGACGTACTGCGTCTATGTCTCGCCGCTGCGCGCGCTCGGCTACGACGTCGAGCACAACCTGCGCCGGCCGCTGCGCGAGATGGGGATCCTCGAGCGGCCCAACACCGAGCGCGCGAAGCGGCGGCGCGGCAAGATCCGCGAGCGGTTCGTGCGGACCGGCGTGCGGACCGGGGACACGCCGGTCGAGGAGCGGCGGCTGATGATCGCGCGCCCGCCGCACGTGCTGCTGACCACGCCCGAATCGCTCGCGCTGATGGTCGCGATGGAGTCGTACCGCGCGAAGCTCACCCACGTCGAGACGGTGATCGTCGACGAAGTGCACGCGCTCGCCGGGAGCAAGCGCGGCGCGCACCTGGCGCTACTGCTCGAATCGCTGGAGGAGCTCACGCGCGTTCCGCTGCGGCGGATCGGACTGTCTGCGACCGTTGCGCCGCTCGAGCGCATTGCGGCGTATCTGGCCGGAACCGAGCGCGACTGCGCGGTCGTCGACTGCCGCGGCCTGCGCGAGATGAAGCTCGACGTCGTCGCGCCGTTCGCCGGCGCGATGGCGCCGCTCACGCAGTGCGCGCGGACGGCCTACGCGCTCACGCAGGACGTGCGCTCGACGCTGGTCTTCACCAACGTGCGCAGCCAGGCCGAGCGGATCGCGCACGAGATGGAACAGGCCGGTGAGCCGGCCGAGGAGATCGCCGTTCCCGAGAACGCCCCGCGCACCGAGACGGCGCGGCGCGACCGTCGCATCGGTGTGCACCACAGCGCGCTCGAGCGCAACGTGCGCCACCGCACCGAAGCCGAGCTGCGCAGCGGGAAGCTGCGCACGGTCGTGTGCTCGAGCTCGCTCGAGCTCGGCGTCGACATCGGCTATATCGATCGCGTGATCGTGCTCGGCGGCGCGCGCGGGATGACGCCGACGCTGCAGCGCGTCGGCCGCGCGGGGCACCGTCCCGGCGCGGTCGCGACCGGCGTCGTGTTGGCCCAAGACCGCGACGACGTCGTCGAAGCAGCGGCGACGCGGCGCTGCATCCGTGACGGCGTGATCGAAGAGATCGTCGTCCCCGACGCGCCGCTCGACGTGCTCGCGCAGTGGGTGGTCGGGTCGTGCGCGCCCGACAAACGCGTCGCGATTGCGGACGCGCTCGCGCTGGCGCGGCGCGCGTACCCGTACCGCAAGCTGCGCGAAGATGACCTGCGCGCGTGCGCCGCGTACCTGAGCGGCGGCGGCGTCGGGCCCGAAGAGGCGCACGTGCGCCGGATCGGGAGCGACGGCGAGGCGGTCTACGGGCTCGGGCGCGAGCCCTCGAGCGCGTACTTCGAGAACGTCGGCACGATCCCGGACGAGTCGACGATTCCGGTCGCCGCCAGCGGCGGACACGGGATCGGCCGGCTCGACGAGAGCTTCGCCGCGAGCTTGCGCGAAGGCGACGTCTTCTTGCTCGAAGGCCGCGCGCTGCGCGTCAAGGAGATCGGGCCGCGCGGGCTGCAGGTCGAGCCGCACGCGGGCCGGCCGACGGTTCCGCAGTGGAGCTCGCATTTGAAAGGAATCCCGCGCGCGCTCGCCGCGGAGATCGACGTGTTGCGCAACGGCGTCGCGGACGCGCTGCGCGGCGGAACGCAGGCGGCGTTCGAATATCTGCGCCGCCGCTACGCGCTCGACGGGGTCGAGGCGGCGCACGTCGTGCGCTACGTCGCGCAGCAGCTCGCGCTTTCCGCCGTTCCGGACGCACGGCATCCGATCGTCGAGATCTACCGGATGGACGAGCGGCAGACGGCGGTCTTCCACACCGGCGCGGGACGGCGAATCAACGAGACGCTCGCGCGCGTCGCCGGCGCCCGGCTGCACCGCAGGCTGCGCATCAACTCGACGCTGAACACGGACGACAACGGGTTTCTGGTCGCGCTGCCGCGCCGCAAGCACGTCCACGACGCGGTGTGGGCGTCGCTGCTGCAGCTCGACGGCTTCGACGACGACCTGCTGGCCGGTCTGCGTTCCGGCTGGCTGCTGCGGCAGCAGTTTCGCTACGTCGCGAACACCGGCTTGCTGGTGCTGCGCCGCGCCGCCGGGCGTTCGATCCGCGGCGGCGCGCTGCGCTGGAACGCGGCGAAGATCTTCGACCGCTTGTGGGAAGCCGACCGCGACTTTCCGCTGGTGCGCGAGACGGTGCGGGTGGTGACGCGCGAGCTGCTCGACGCGCCGGGCGCGCGCGCGTATCTCGAAGGGCTCGACGGCGAGCCGCGCGTCTTTCATCCGGCCGCCGCGACGCCGTTCACGTTCGGGATCGTGACCTCGTCGTTCGGCGACTCGGTCGTGATGGACGACCGCGCGAGCATGATCGAAGCGCTGCACGAGCGCGTCCTCGCCGTGCTCGGCGAGCGGTCGCCGGACTCGAGCGAGCCGCTGCCGCGCGCGGTGAACGACGGCGTCCAGTTGAGGCTGTTGTGACGAAGCCTGCTGCGGCGTGCGAAACGTATCAGCTCGCGGACGGCGTGCTCGCGCTGCCGGGCGGGTTCGCGCTGCTCGCGCAATCGCGGGCGCTGATCTGTGCCGACGCGCACCTCGGCTACGAAGACGTGATGGGCGGCGGCGCGGCGCTCCCGCTGTGGAGCACGACCGAGATCCTCGCCTCGATCGCGCTCGCGGCGCGCCGTCACGGCGCGCGCGAGATCGTCTTCCTCGGCGACGCGATCCACGGCGCGGGGCTCAGTGCGGGCGCCGCGCGCGCGGTGCGCGGTGCGCTCGACGCGCTGCGCGCCCAGGCGCCGGTGACGCTCGTCGCGGGAAATCACGAAGGCCGCACGCGCGGTGTTGAAGTCCTCGGCGCGACGGTCGAAGCGTGCGAGCGCGACGGCTGGACGCTGCTGCACGGCGATCGTCCGCAGCCGTTCGCGGCGCGCACGATGATCGGCCACCTGCACCCTTCGCTGCACCTCGGCGGCGAGCTGACCGCGCCGGCGTTTCTCGGCTCGCGGGTGCTGGTTGTCGTGCCTGCGCTCACGCCGTACTCGCCGGGACTCGACGTGCTCGGCGAGACGTGCCTCGACGCGCTCGCACCGTGGGGAGTCGAACGCCGTGAGGTGCAGGTCGTCGTCGCGGGCGCCGACCGCGTCTACCCGTTCGGCGCGCTCTCGGCGCTGCGCGGCGCGCTGTGCCGGCCGCAGGCCGAGGGCTCCGCACCGTCGCGCCGCCGCGTCCTGCGGCCCTCGCCTTAGCGCCCCAAGTGCGCGAGCGCGACGAGCGCGGCGGCGACCTGCGAGCCGGCCGCGATTCTGCCGTCGAGGGCCATCGCGCGCACCTCGTCGACCGTAGCCAGCTCGACGTCGATCTCCTCGGTCACGTCGAAGCGCTGCTCGGCGGTGTGGACGGCGTCCCGCACGAGATAGAGATGAAACTGCGCGGTAGCGTTCGTTGGATCGGCGAGAAAGGTGCGCACGAGCTCCGGCGGCGCGCCGGCGTAGCCGGTCTCTTCGAGCAGCTCGCGCGCCGCGCAGGCTTGCGGCGTTTCGCCTTCGTCGATCATTCCGGCGGGAAGCTCGGTGACGATCTCGCCGATGCCGTGCTTGTATTGCCTGACGAGCAGAACGTGCTGATCGGGCGTGAGCGCGAAGACGACGCAGAATCCGCGCGATTCGCGCACGAAGTAGTCCTCGACGACGACGCCGCTCGGGAGTTCGACACGGTCGGCGCGCAAGCGTAAAAACTTTGTTTGGATTCGGTATTCCGACGACAGGGTGCGCCATTTGCGCAGGTGACGCGCGCTCATGCGACGGGTATACCACCCGGAGAGGCGGAAGTGAGCGGTATCACACGACGTCCTTTCAGGGGAGACGGGACGATCGAGAAGTTAGAGATCGGTCAACATTACGACACGACGTACGGGACGCTTTGGAAAGACGGCACGTACTTTCCGCGCGGCACGCGCGTGCTGATCACCGGGTTGCACATCGAACAAGGGTTCTGCGTTCGCTTCCCCGCTGACGTCGCCGGCGAACCGCTGGAGACGTGGGAGGACTGGGACGAGGTCGACTTCCTCGCCTCCGAGGGGTCGGTCGAGGCGGGCGGCGAGCTGCCGTCGAGCGTGTGGAGCGAGGCGCGGGAGGTCCTCGACGACGCCGAGGACGGCTGCCACCTCCACCTGCACGAAGGCGACGAGTAGATCGACCGCACTCAGAATCTGATCGCGCTCGCTGCGACGCTCTGCGCCGCGGGCGCGCTGCTGCCGTTGCGCCCGCAGGTGCGGCTCGGTTTCGCTGCGCTCGCCGTGGCCCTGATCGTCGCCGTGCTCGTCGTCCGGCTCCGCGTTCTTGCGGCGCGCCGCACGAGCAGCCATACCGACCACGTCTACGACCGCGCCGAACGGATCCGCCGCGAGCGGGACGCGCGCGGGCGCCCGCGTTAGCCGGCTTCAATCCCTTCGCGCGCGAGCATCTCGGCGTAGATCTCCGCGACCCGCTCCAGCGTGTCGGCGTCTGCGGGGCGTTTGTCGGGGCGCAGGCGGACGATGCGCGGGAAGCGCAGCGCGAAGCCGCTCTTGTGCAAATCGCTTTTCTGGATGATGTCGAAGGCGATCTCGACGACGATCTTCGGCTCGACGACGGTCTCGTGGCGCTTGAGGTCGAGTCGTTTGTAGGCCGCGCGCTGCTCGCTGGGCGGGAGGCGGTGGGCTTCGAACCATTCGGTCATTTCGGCGATCTCGACGTCGGTGAGGCCGCTGTAGGCCTTGCCGATCACCGCGAGCTCGTCGCCGTTGCGGACGGCGAAAGTGTAGTCGGAGAGGACGTTCACGCGGCGGCCGTGGCCGCGCTCGACGGCGACCACGACGCAGTCCAGCGTCGCGAGCTCGCGCTTGAGCTTCAGCCACGACTTGCCCCGGCGGCCCGGCGTGTACGGCGAGTCCGTGCGCTTGAACACCAGTCCCTCGTTGCCGCGCGCGCGGGAGTCCTCGAAGCGCTCGTGAATCGCTTCGGCGCTCGCGCCCGCTTCGAGCGCGGTCCACGGCGCGACCTCCAGCGCGCCGTTGGCGTTCGCCAGCAGCTCCGCGAGGCGCGCGCGGCGTTCGGCGAGCGGGGCGTCGAGCAAGAACTCTTCATTGCGCGCGAGCGCGTCGAAGGCGACGTAGCGAACGGGCACCTCACGCAGCAGCTCGGGCGCGACTTCCTTGCGCTGCAGGCGCGCTTGCAGAAACCGGAACGGCAGCACGCGCTCCTCGCGCACCGCGACGAGCTCGCCGTCGAGCGCCAACGAGCCGGGGAGCGCGCGCAGCGCTGCGGCGACTTCGGGATACGACGCGGCGACGTCGTTGAGCGTCCGCGAGAACAGCGAGACCCGCTCGGGCGTCACGTGCGCTTGAACGCGGATGCCGTCATACTTGTCCTCGACCAGCCAACTCGCCGCGGCGAGGTCCTTGTACTCGGAGCCGTACGCGATCGGCGAGGCGAGCATGAACGCGATCGGCGCGTGGTAGGCGATCGTGACCTGGTCGAGCGCGTCGTGCTTGGCCGCCAGCGCGACGGCGCCGAGGTCGCCGGCCGCGCTCGCCGCGCGCCGCACCGCGCGCGGATCGCGCGCGAACGCCTGCGCGACGGCGTCGACCACCAAGCCTTCGCGCAGCCCGATCCGCAGCTCGCCGGTCATGATCTTCACGACGTACGTCGCCTCGAGCGGATCGGTGCAGGCCGAGAAGATGCGCTCGCACAGGACGCGCCGGCGTTTCTGCGCGTTCTTCCCCGCCGCGTCGGCGATCTCGAGCAGCAGCGCGTAGAGCCGTGCCGGCGTCAGCGTCTCGCGGAACAAGCCCAAGTCGTGCGAGGGCCGCACGAACGGCCCGAGCGCCGCGCCGAGATCTCCGGTTGCGCGGTACGCGACGCCGAGCGCCGCGTCGTCGACGCCCCACGTCGTCTCCGCCGCTTCGACGATCGTGCGCCCGCCGACGGCAAGGCTGCGTTCCTGCGCCTGCGGGAACGGGTTGCCGGTGAAGAAGCGCGTCGCCGGGGCGAGGTCCGCATCGTCCAGCTCGGCGAGATAGTTTGCGACGAGGGCGATCTTCTCTAGCTTGCTCGCGGTCGAGGCGATCGCAGCGCAGGCTCGGGCAAAGGCGATCACGATTGCAGCTTTCGCGGCCGGGCCGCAGGGGACCGCCGGCCCCCCGCGGTAGGCGGCAGGCGTGATCACCGCGATCGTCCTGATGAACGTCGAGCCGGGGCGCGTTCGTACGCTGGCCGAGGAGCTGCTCAGCATCGACGGCGTGACCGAGTGCTACAGCGTCGCCGGCCCGTACGATCTGGTCGCGATCGTGCGCGTGCGCGAGCACGAGCAGCTCAGCGACTTGGTCACCGAGCGAATCGCTTCGCACGCCGGGATCACCGCCACCGAGACGCTCATCGCCTTCCGCTCGTTCGCGAAGCGCGACTTGGGGATGGTCTGGGACATCGGCGCCGACTGACGGCGCAGGAGGTTCTCACGTGAACATCCTGTCCAACTTGGCCTTTCTCGCGATTATCTTGTCGGGGGTTGTATATTGCGTCGGGCAGGCTATCAGCATGTGGCAAGCCGGCTTCCGCTGGTTCGCCGGAGTCTGCGCCTTGGTTGCGGTGCTTTTTATCGAGTGGGCAATCATGAGCTCCATGATGCAAGGCTACGAAAAGGCGCGCGGCTTCGACACCGTGATCGCCGTCGTGGCATATACGTTCCTCATCATGGCCGTTTGCGCGGTGATGGCGACGCTCACGGCGATCGTGGGATTGCTTCGCAAAAAGATTGATCCTTCTTCCTCGCCGCCGCCGGCGGCATCGGACGCAAGCGAGCCGCGACCGATTGCGAACCGTCCGAAAGTCAGCCGGCGGCACCATCCCCGCTGACGCGTCGGGGGCGAGACGCTGCATGCCTACCGCCTGCGGGAAAACGGGAGCGAAAGCACGCTCTACATTGGCGCCGACGGTTACCCGCACCGCCTTGAAAGCGGCGCTTCGACGAATACGGCGACGTTCTCAAAGTTCAACGCGATCGCGCCGATTCGCGCGCCGATCTGACGACTACGCCAGCCACGACGCTCTCCGAACGGCGAGGAAGACCGCCCAGGGAATCATCCACACCAACGCAAGGACGATCATCCCGCCGGCGTAGACGGTGCTTGGGATCGCCTTGACGGTGTCCGGCGGCGCCAGCGCGACCAGCACGGCGAACGCGGTCGCGGCGAAACCGGTTCCCGCGACGAACCACACGACGGCGATTCCGCCGGGAATGCGGAACGGGCGCGCCGCGTTGGGCTGCGTGTAGCGCAGCCGAATGACGGCCGCGAAGATCGGCAGGTAGTAGAACGCCAGCAGCGCGGTCACCGCGGCGGTGAGGATCCAGTACGCCTGGTTCACCTGCGGAACCAGCGCGAAGCCGGTCGCGATGACGGTAACGACGGCGCATTGCCATAGCATGATCGCCGCTGGAACCTGGCGCACGCTCAGGCTGCGGAAGATCGGCGGCAGCATGCCGTGCCGCGCGACCGCCGCGAGGCTCAGCAGCGGCCCGACGAGCCAGGCGCACATCAGCGCGAGCGCGCCGAGCGCGGTGAGAACCGCGAGCACCGGCGCGGCCCAGCCGACGCCGAACTCGTTCGAAATGACGGCGAAGGTCTGCACGACGCCGCCGCTGAGGCTGATCTTCTCCGCCGGGACGGTGAGCGCGATCGCGAGCGTGGCGAAGATGCTCAGCCCCGAGATCGCGAGCAGCGCGAGCAGCATCGCTTTCGGATAGTCGCGCTGCGGATCGCGCACGGCGAGCGCGTAGTATCCGGAGACTTCGAGCCCGGTGAACGCGAGCAGCAGCGAGGAGACGAACGGAATCTTGCCCGCATCCCACGCCGGCATCAAACGCGCGAGGGTGAGCGGCGGGAGCGCGACGTGTTTTCCGGCGGCGATCCACGCGACCCCGGCGACGATCAATGCGAGCGCCGGAACGATCGAGCCGAACAACGTTCCGAACGACGTGAACTGCGCCGCGGTGACCGGCCCGCGCAGGCTCACGAGCGTCAGCAGCCAGAAGATCGCGATCATCACGCCGGCGACGAAAAGCCGGTTGTCCTGCAACGCCGGATCGAAGCCGAACGCGAGCGAGACCGCGACGAACGCCAGCACCGTCGGATACCACGGCAGGTTCAGGACGACGATCGACCAGACCGACATGAAGCCGGTCCGCTCGCCGAACGCTTCCGCGACCCAGTCGTAGACGCCGCCGTCTTTCGGCCACGCCGAGGCGAGCTCGGCCGCGGTCAGCCCGAGCGGGACCAAGAACAGCGCCGTCGCGACGACGTACCAGAAGATCAGCGGCCAGCCTTCGACCGCCATGCTCGGCAGGTTGCGCACCGAGAACCCCGCCGCCGTGCTGACCATCGCGACGTAGAAGATGCCGAGCTTCGCCGCCGGCCGCACGCTCACGCCCGCCCACGTTCCGCGCCGTGCAGGCACTTCCCGGCGCAGCCGGGTAGCGTTGCGCGATGTTTGACGGGTTCGATCTTTCCTACGTCGAGACGGGCGAGGCGACGATTCGCGCGCGCCACGGCGGCAGCGGTCCGCCGCTGCTGCTGCTGCACGGCCACCCGCAGACGCACGTCATGTGGCACTTGGTCGCGCCGCGGCTCGCGCGCGAGTTCAGCGTCGTCGCGATGGACCTGCGCGGGTACGGCGAGAGCTCGAAGCCGCCGACGACGCCGGATCACGAGCCGTACTCGAAGCGCGCGATGGCGCGCGACGCGGTTGCGGTGATGCAGCATTTCGGCTACGAGCGCTTCGACGTGGCGGGACACGACCGCGGCGGCCGCGTCGCGTACCGGCTCGCGCTCGACCATCCTGAGCGCGTGCGCAAGCTCGCGACGCTCGACATCATCCCGACCGGCGAGCACTTTCGCCGCGCCGACATGAAGTTCGGCCTCGGCTACTGGCACTGGTTCTTTCTGGCGCAGCCGTACCCGCTGCCGGAGAAGCTGATCGGCGCCGATCCCGACTGGTTCTTCACCGGCCGCCCGAACCGCGAAAGCGTTCACACGCCCGAAGCGCTCGAAGACTACCTGCGTTGTTACCGCAATCCCGAAACGATTCACGCCGCCTGCGAAGACTACCGCGCCGCCGCGACGTACGACTTCGCCCTCGACGAAGCCGACCGCGGGAAAAAGAAGATCGCGGCGCCGCTGCTGGTGCTGTGGGCGGGGCGCGGCCAAGTCGGCGTGTGGTACGACGTGCTGGCCGTCTGGCGCGACTGGTGCGACGACGTGCGCGGTGAACCGATCGACAGCGGACATTTCATGCCGGAGGAAGCCCCCGACGCGACGTACGCCGCGCTGCGCCAATTTTTCACAACGTAACCCAAGAAACAGGCGAAAACTCCAGGATTCGGCGCTAGCTTGGTCGCGAAGCCTCGGTTTGCTGCCTACGTGGAGGAGTGCGTACGATGCGACCGTTCGTTCAACGGCTGTGTACGGTCGTCTTCGCCGCTCTCGCGGCGGCGGTCGGGTTCGCCGGCTGCGACGGCGGCGGAACGTCGCTCCACTGCCTCGCGGGGGATCCCTTCTGCGGCAGCGTGCTGTACACGTTCGCCCTATCGGTTGATCCATCATGGCAACCGCAGACGCCCGTCCCGATCGGTAGCTCCGCGACGATCCATTTCATCGAACAAACCTGCGTCGGTACCGGCTCGCAATCGGGGCCGCCGCCTGGCGTCAAGCTCGGATGCGGGACGCCCTTCCCGCCCGATGCGCTCGCCGTTACGATTCGCAACATCTCAGGTCCGGGCAACGGAAGGCCGTGTCCGGCGTCAGCCGTCGTGAGCGGCAAGGGCGTGATCACGGTGACGCGCACCGGACCGGGCGATCCTCAACAATTCGCCCTGAGCGGCGTTTCCGGCTTCTGCACCGCAGACGTCACCGATCCGTCGAAACCCGCGGGCGGAGGACTCCCTGGGCACCCGACGACGCAGTTCATCTTCTGACAAAATGCGTGCGCTCGGCTAAAAGAGCGCGAGCTGTTCGTTCGCTTCCAAGTACGCCGCGTCGACGCCGAGGCGCCGCAGGCGCCAGACGAAGTCGCGCCAGCCGTGGTTCAGCAAGACTTTCTTGGGCTGCGCCAGCTCGATGTAGCGGAGCAGCGCGGGAAAGTCTGCGTGATCGCTGAGCGGAATGCATGCGTCGACGCCGTAGCGGAAGGGCGCGCTCTTGTCGAGCGCCCAGCCGGAGAGCATCGCGGTGCGCGCAGACTTCCCTTGCAGCGCCTTCGGAAGGTTCTTGCCAGACGGCGGCCAGATCAGCGCGCGCGTGCCGTCGTACGTGATTGCGTCGTACCGCTCGTACGGCGGGAGCTTCACGCCGCCGGCTTCGTAGACGCGCGCGATCGCGTGCACCGCGCCGTGGACGGTCAGCGGCACGTTCGCTTTGCCGAGAATCGTCATCGCTTCTTGCGCTTTGCCGAGCGAGTACGCGTAGAAGACCGGCGCGCAGCCGTCCGCGAGCGCGTGCGTGGCGAACGAGACGATCGCGTCCTCGACCTCGTCGCGCGAAGGAAAGACGTACTGCGGGCGCCCGTACGTGCACTCCATCAGCACGACGTCGCAACGCTTCACCTCGGCCGGCTCGCACGTGTACGAGCGCGCCAGCTTGAAGTCGCCGGTGTAGACGAAGCGGCCGCGCTCGCCTTCGATCATCAGCTGCGCGCTGCCCAGGACGTGACCGGCCGGAAAGAGTGTGAGGACGTGCTCGCCGTCGCTCCACGGCTCGTTGAAGCGGTGTTCCTCGAACGCGCACGCCGGACGCGGCCGCTCGGGGAGCAAGGACGTCTGCTTCGCGCGGGCTATGGCGCGCTCGAAGCGCGAGGCACAGATGCGCGCGTTCACCGGGGTGGTGACGATCCGGTCGTGCTCGCGCGCGTGGTCGCTGTGGCCGTGCGAGACGTAGCACCGGCCGCGCGGGCGCAGCGAGTCGATCCAAAGGTCGAGGTCGGCGACGTAGAGCGACCTCTCGGCGAGCGAGAACAACGTGGAGTCCCGAGGATGGTGGCGCACCCTTCGACACGCTTAGGGTGACGAGTCGAACGCTTGTTCGCGGCCGGCTGGCGGCGCACCCTTTTCGGCGGCCGTGGGGTTTAGCGGTCCACCACACTCCAGCCATAGGAGCTCTTGGCACCGTGCGAGTCTACGACAACATCGCCGACACCTTCGGAAACACGCCGCTCGTCCGCATCCCGCGGGTGAACAAGGGCCTGGGTGCCGAGCTGTTGTGTAAGCTGGAGTCGAAGAACCCCGCCGGCTCGGTTAAGGACCGCATCGGCGTCGCAATGATCGAAGCCGCCGAGCGCGACGGCAAGCTGCGCCCGGACTCGGTGATCGTCGAGCCGACGAGCGGCAACACGGGGATCGCGCTCGCGTTCGTCTGCGCGGCGAAAGGCTATCCGCTGATCCTGACGATGCCGGAGACGATGACGACCGAGCGGCGCAACCTGCTCAAGGCGTACGGCGCGCAGCTCGTGCTCACGCCCGGGACTGAGGGCATGAAAGGCGCGATCGCCAAAGCGAAAGAGATCGTCGCGTCGAACCCCGCCAAGTACTTCCAGCCCGGGCAGTTCGACAACCCGGCCAACGTCGAGGTCCACTACCGGACGACCGGCGAGGAGATCTGGCGCGACACCGACGGCAAGGTCGACATCTTCGTCGCCGGCGTCGGCACCGGCGGCACGATCACCGGCGCGGGCCACCTGCTCAAAGAGCGCAAGCCGTCCGTCGAGTGCATCACCGTCGAGCCCGACACCTCGACCGTGCTCTCCGGCGGCTCGCCGGGACCGCACAAGCTGCAAGGCTTCGCGGCTGGATTCGTCCCCTCGATCCTCGACACGCACGTCTACAGCGAAGTGATCAAAGCGTCGTTCGAGGATTCGGTCGCGACGTCGCGCCGGCTCGCGCGCGAGGAAGGGATCCTGTGCGGAATCTCCGCCGGCGCGAACGTGTGGGCCGCGATGCAGGTCGCGGGGCGGAGCGAGAACGCCGGCAAGCTGATCGTCGTGATCGTCCCCGACACCGGCGAGCGCTATCTCTCGAACCCGCTCTTCGCCGAGCAGGAAGCGAACGTCTTCGAACCAGCGCTCGCGTAAGCGCATCGGCCGGTGTCTTCCCGAGGGAGCCGCCCCGCGCAGGGACGGCTTTTTCGCAGGTCCCAGACCAGGTTTTCGCCGGACCGCAAGGTCCGTTGAGCGACTTGAGTCAATTCACTCAAGTATCTGTGAATACCCAGTTGCAGGGGGCCGAAGCGGTATGGACCTAGGGGCAAGTCTCGAGCGGGACCCTGAGACGCTCGCCGGCGCCATTCGCGTCAAGGGAACGCGTTTGTCGGTCGACTTTCTGCTTGGTCTGTTCGAGCAAGGCTGGACCGAGCAGGATGTGTTGGCGAGCTATCCTCAGCTGACGCCGGTAGCGCTGCAAGCGGTCTTTGCTTTGGCGAGGCGATCGCTCCAGAACGAGCAATTGATTCCCCTCGCATCGTGATCGCCGTTGCTCGTCCTGTGCGATGAAAACGTTCCGCAGCAACGGATCCTCATCACCTACGACCGCGATTTCGGGACGCTGATCGTTCGCGACGGCATTCGCCCGATTCCCATCGTCCTATACGTGCGAACGGCCGATCTTCCAAGCGGCGATGCGGAGCAAATTCTGGCGGCGATGCAGTACGTCGAGGCGGGCTATTTCCACGTCGTCGACGGCGATCAGCTGCGCAAACGGCGGATCGACTTCACCGCCGAATAAACCGATCCGGCGAAGCTCGTCCTCCGACCGATTCGTCCCTCAGCCGGGAACTTGCTCTCGGGAGGGTAGCCCGGCTTGACCGCAAAAATCGGCGGGTGCTCGGGCTACCGGGGAATGGGGGCAGTGGGGTGGCGCAGGAACGCACGAAGCCGGTCGACGTCGCGGTTGTGGGCGCCGGCGTGTCCGGACTGTATGGCGCGTGGCGGCTCAAAGAGGCGCATCCGGATTGGCGGATCGTCGTCTACGAGTCGAGCGACTATCGGACGGGCGGACGGCTCATGTCCGCGATCCCGCCCGAGATGCCCCACGTCCCGGCGGAACTGGGCGGGATGCGTTTTCTCAACACGCAGCCGATCGTCGCAGCGCTCGCGAAACATCTGAAGCTGACGATCCTCGACTTTCCGGTCAGCGAAGCGAACAACATCGCGTACCTTCGCGGGCGCTGGCTGCGACGCTCTGATCTGACCGATCCCGCGAAGGTGCCGTACGCGCTCGGGACGCAGGAACGCGGGCAGCCGATCGGCGCGATCATGGAAGCCGCGATGGAGACCATCGTCCCGGGCATAACGGCACCGAGTCTGACGCCGCAGCAGCGCCGGGAGCTCGCCCAGGCGACGACGTTCCTCGGGCGCCCGCTCTACGAGTGGGGCTTCTGGAACGTGCTGGCGCGCGTGATGTCGTTCGAAGCGTACCAGTTCGTCGCCGACGCGAGCGGCTACGACACGACCGTGAGCAACTGGAACGCCGCCGACGCGATCCCGTGGTTCCTCGAAGACTTCGGCACCAACGTCAAGTACGTGTTCCCGACGACGGGGATGCAGTCGTTTCCGCACGGAATCGAAGCGAGCTTCAAAACGATCCAGGGCGAGGTGCTGTTGAACCACACCGTCACCTCGGTCTCGCGGCAGGGCGAGAAGCTCAGGCTTCACTTCAACGCGCGAGACTACGTCGACGCGGACCGTGTCATCCTCGCGATGCCCCGCCGTTCGCTGGAGCTCATCGATCTCGACGCGGCGTTCGGCGCCGCGATGCCGCGCGTGCGGGTGCTGATCGAGTCGGTCTCACCGCAGCCGCTCTTCAAGCTCTTCGCGTGCTATCGGGTGCCGTGGTGGCGGCACGCGCTGCTCAACGTCAAGCAGGGACAGACGACGACCGACGTCCCGATCCGCCAAACGTATTACTTCCGAACCGAAGGCGAACAGCCCGGCGCCGATCCCAAGAACACGAACTCGCTGCTGATGGCGACGTACGACGACGGGCGCAACATCAGGTACTGGATCGGCTTCCTGCGTGAAGCCGAGCGCGCCGAGCGATTCGCCGACGGAGCCGCCGGCCAAGGCGACGAGCAATGGCAGCGGAACCGTCCCACCCCCGCGATGGTCGAAGAGATTCACCGCCTCGTCGCGCAGGTGCACGGGCTCGCGCCGGACGCGGTTCCGAAACCGTACGCGGCCGCGTTTTACGACTGGGGGACCGATCCGTTCGGCGGCGGCTACAACCTCTGGAAGATCCACGCGCGCAGCGCGGACGTCGCACGCGAGATCGTCCAGCCCGATGCGGCGCTCCCGCTGTACGTCTGCGGCGAGGCTTACTCGCACGCGCAAGGCTGGGTCGAAGGCGCGCTCGAGACCGCCGAGGACATGCTGCAGCGCTGCTTCGGGCTCGGGCCGCCGAGCTGGCTGCATCCCAGCCGTACCGCGCAGAAGGGCGAGACGACGACCGAGTCGGCGACGCTGCGCTTTTGAGCGCGCGAGCGCATGTTGAGCTTACCTTGAGCGCGCCCTCCCCGCGCCGCGCCTCGCTCAGTACTGGGCCGGGTCGGCGTCAATTGCGGCGCGGTAGAGGCGGTAGGGCGGTTGGCGGAGATCTTGGCCGTTCTGGAAACTCGGCATGCGGTTCACTTGCGTGTCGGTGACGTAGACGATGCGGTCGGGACCGAGCTTCACGGCGTCGGGCCAGACGAAGTAACGCTCGCCGTGGAGGAGCTTCTCGTAGCGGTTCTCCGCCGGGATCAGTCGTTGCAGCGTGCCGTGCGTGACGTCCGTGAAGTAGACGCGGCCCTCGCGGTCGCAGTCGAGGCCGTCGCTCGCGAAGTCGCGCGCGTCGTGTCGCACGACGTGGCGCGCCGCTTCGTCGTCGCCGACGTGCGGGGCGACGAGGATGTCGGTGTCGATCGAATACAGATCGTACGAGATCAGCGGCGTCCACCACAGCGTGCGGCCATCGGGTGAGAGCGCGATCCCATCGCTGCCGACGGTCCCGGTGATGAGCCCACTCTCCGTCGCTACGCCGAACCCGGGGCGCTGCGTCGCGCGCACGCTCGGGTGTCCGCTCAAACGGCGCCACGATTTGCCCGAGTCGAGGTCGACGACGACGATCCCGTTCGGGCCCTTCGCGCCGGAGTCGGTGATGTACGCGTAGCCGGCCTTCCCGCGCGCGTAGTCGATCACCAGATCGTTCAGATAGCTCGTCGGCAGGCAGACCTCGTGCGGGAAGCCGATCCCGTGCAGAATCGCGTTGCGGTCGAGATCGATGACGTACAGCTTCGCCGCGTCCGGGTCGCACTGCTCGAGCGAGCGCGCGCCGGTGTCGAGCGCGAGAAGCCGGCCGCCCGGGCCGAGCGCGATGCCGTGGACGTTTACGAAGCGGTGCCGCGCATCGGTGGGTTCGATCGTGTTGACGAGCTCGTCGGGATACGGTACGAGCGTGCCGCCGACCAGCTCGCCGAGATTGATCGGCGCGCGCGTCGGATCGAGCCGCGGAAAGCTGAGGAACAGCCGGCCGTCGCGCGCAGGCGCGATCCCGGACGGCCAGTGGTCCGGGAACTCCGCGACCATCTCGGGGCGTATGGAGGGGTTGACCGCGTGCGTGCGAGCGTCCATGCGGGGCTCGTACCCAGCTTGCACGAACGCGGCTTCCCCGTCATGTTTTGGGAGTTGGCCGGCGTCCCGGCCGTCGCGGTGCGGCGCGGCGCGCGCGTCGAATCGCTTCACCAGGTGGCCGCTTGCGCCGCCGGCGTCGACGGGGAGATCGTCCTCAAGCTCGGCACCGTCGAGACACCGGTTTTCCTGCGCTCGTCGGCCAAGCCGTTCATCGCGGCGGCGTCGGTGCGCGAAGGCGTGCTGGAGCGCTTCGGCTTCGGCGAGCGCGAGCTGGCGGTGATGTGCGCCTCGCACAACGGCGAGCCGGGCCACGTCGAGCTGGTCGCCTCGATGCTGGAGCGGATCGGGGCGCGCGAAGCCGACCTCGCCTGCGGAGCGCACCCGCCTTCGTACGAGCCGGCCGCGGCGGCGCTCGCGGCGCGCGGCGAGCGGCCCACGCAGCTGCACAACAACTGCAGCGGAAAGCACGCCGGGATCCTCGCGCTGGCGAAGTCGATCGGCGCGCCGTTCGAAGGCTATCTCGAGCCGTCGCACCCGGCGCAGCGGCTGATCCTCGCAATGTGCGAGCGCGTCAGCGACGACGTCTTCGAGGGTGACAAGCTCGCCGTCGACGGCTGCGGGATCCCGGTCTACGCGACGACGCTGCGCAAGGCGGCGGTCTCGTTCGCGCGGCTCGCGACGCTGCGCGGGGTCGACGACGCCGACGCGAGCGCGCTCGCGCGCGTCGGCGCCGCGATGGCGGCAGAACCCTGGTACGTCGGCGGGACCGGGCGCTTCGACACCGACCTGATGCGCGCGAGCCGCGGGCGGATCGTGTGCAAAGCAGGCGCCGAAGGCGTGCACTGCGACGCGCTGCTCGACGCGGGCCTGGGCGTCGCGCTCAAGGTGCTCGACGGGACGCGCCGCGCAACGCCGCCGGCGACGCTCGCCGTCCTCGATGCGCTGCATGCGCTGGAACCCGGGGTGCGCGAAGCGCTGCGGCAGCATGCTGTGGTGCCGGTCAAGAACGTGGGCGGCCGCGTCGTCGGCGAGGTTGCGGCGCTCGAGGGCTTCGTGTCGAAGGCCGCCGCCGCGGGCTGAGCGCGCGGCCGGGCGCGCAAGTGGACCCCGGCGCACCGGAAGGATTGGCCCCGTGCCCGCCGCAGCCGTAAAAAAATCGGCGCGGAGGCAGCAACCACTCGGCATCGGGTGAGGTCGAAACCGGCGTGGTCGATTTTTTCCTGAGACGCCCGATCTTCGCGTCGGTCTTCTCGCTCGTAATCCTGCTGGTCGGACTCATCTCGATCCCGACGCTGCCGATCGCGCAGTTCCCGAACATCGCGCCGCCGACGATCACCGTCACGGCGGTGTACCAAGGCGCCAGCGCCGAAGCCGTCGAGTCGTCGGTGACGACGCCGCTCGAAGAGGCGATCAACGGCGTGCAGGGATTGCGCTACATCCAGTCGTCCTCCGGGAGCGACGGCACCTCGCAGATCACGGCGACGTTCAACCTCGACCGCAACCTGGACCAAGCCGCGAACGACGTGCAGAACGCGGTCAACCTCGCGCAAGGGCGGCTCCCGAACGAGGTCAAGCAGATCGGCGTCACCGTCTCGAAGAACGCCGGCACGTTCGTCGCGGCGCTCGGCGTGTATTCGAGCGACTCGCGCTGGGACGCGGCCTACCTGACGAACTTCCTCGAGACCAACGTCGTCAACGACCTCAAGCGGATCAGCGGCGTCTCCGACGTGTTCGTCTTCGGCGAGCGCAAGTACGCGATGCGGCTCTGGGTCGACCCCAAGCGGCTGGCCGACAACGGGCTGACCGCCGGCGACGTCGTCACCGCGCTGCAGGCGCAGAACGTGCAGGTCGCGGCCGGCGCGATCGGCGCGCCGCCGACGAACGGCCACCAGCCCTACGAGTACTCCGTTCGCGCGACCGGCCGGCTGCACGACTCGACGGAGTTCGCGAACATCATCCTGCGAACGAATCCCGACGGCGGCTACGTCAAGGTGAAGGACGTCGGACGCGTCGTGCTCGGCGCCGAGACGTACGCCGGCACGTTGTGGTTCGACGGCCAGAACTCGATCGGGCTCGGAATTCTGCAGCTCTCGACCGGAAACGCGCTGCAGGTCTCCCAGCAGGTCCGCACCACGATGGACCGGCTTTCGGAGAAGTTCCCGCCGGGCGTCCACTACAAGATCGCGTTCGACTCGGCCGACTTCGTCGCGGAGTCGATCAGGGAGGTCGTGATCACGCTGCTGATCGCGATCGGCCTCGTCGTGCTCGTGATCTTCCTGTTCCTGCAGGACTGGCGCACGACGCTGATCCCCGCGATGACGATCCCGGTCTCGCTGATCGGCACGTTCTTCCTGATGAAGCTGTTCGGGTTCTCGATCAACACGCTCACGCTGTTCGGGCTGACCCTGGCGACCGGGCTCGTCGTCGACGACGCGATCGTCGTCATCGAGAACATCGCGCGCTTCATTCAGGAAAAGGGAATGCCGCCGCTCGAGGGCGCGCGCGAGGCGATGAGCGAGATCACCGGCGCCGTGCTGGCCTCCTCGCTGGTGCTGCTGGCGGTCTTCGTCCCGGTGGCGTTCTTCCCGGGGACGACCGGCCAGCTCTACAAGCAGTTCGCGCTCACGATCGCGTGCTCGATCACGATCTCGCTGTTCTGCGCGCTGACGCTCACGCCGGTGCTCTCCTCGCTGCTGCTCGGCCGCACGGTGCGCACGCAGCGCGGGTTCTTCCGGCCGGTGAACGCCGCGATCGGCGGGATCAGGAGCGGGTATCACCACGCGCTGCCGTGGATCATGCGCCGCCGCGGGCTCACGCTGGCCGTGTTCGCGGTGCTGCTGGCGGCGACGGGCTACCTTTACGTCACGACGCCGACCGGCTTCGTCCCCGACGAAGACCAAGGCTTCGCGATCATCACCGCGCAGCTTCCGGAAGGCTCCTCGATCGACCAGACGCACGTGGTGCAGAAAGACATCGAGCAGGTCCTCAAGCAGCAGCCGGAGATCACCGACGTCTTCGACGTCGCGGGGTTCAGCTTCACCGGCTCAGGCTCGAACAAGATCACGATGTTCATCCGCCTTGCGCCGTGGTCGGAGCGGCGCGGCACGGACCACACGGTCGCCGCCGTCCTGCAGCGCGTGAACATTCATCTGTTCAGCGACTTCAAGTTCCGGCACCCCGACGCGTTCGCGGCGGCGTTCCAGCCCCCGTCGGTACCCGGACTCGGGTTCCAGGCCGGCTTCTTCTACGAGCTGGAGGATCGCGCGAACCAGGGCATCCCGGCCCTGGAGCAGACCGCGAAAAACTACCTCATCTACCCCTCGTACGCACCCAACTCGCCGGTCGCGAACGTCTTCACGACGTTCCGCACCGACAAGCCGACGCTCCTCACCGACGTCGACCGCGCCAAGGCGCTCTCGCTCGGCGTCTCGCTGCCCTCGCTGTTCAACACGATGCAGGTCTACCTGGGCTCGGTCTACGTCAACGACTTCGACCTGAACGGCAAGTCGTACCGCGTCTACGTGCAGGCCGACACGCCCTATCGCGCGCTGGTCTCCGACCTCAACAAGATCTACGTGAAGAGCTCGACGCCGCCGCTCGTCAACGGGCAGCCCGTCGAGACGCCGCCGATCCCGCTCACCGCGCTGGTCAACGTGAGCGAGACGAAAGCGCCGCCGGTGATCACCCACTTCAACCTGTACCGTTCGATCGAGATCAACGGCGGCGCGAAGCCGGGCCACGGCACCGGCGAGGGCATCGCGTTCATGGACAACTTGGCTTCGCGTCTCCCGCCGGGATACGCGACGGAGTGGAGCGGGATCTCGCGCGAGCAGGTCGAGGGCGGCGCGCAGGCCGCGATCATCTTCGCGCTCGGGATCGTGTTCGTGTTCCTCGTCCTCTCGGCGCAGTACGAGTCGTTCGCCGACCCGCTGATCATCTTGCTCGCGGTTCCGCTCGCGCTGCTCGGCGCCATCGGCGCGCTGCTCACCCGGCATCTGTTCTCCGACGTGTTCGCGCAGGTCGGCTACGTGATGCTGATCGGCCTGGCCTCGAAGAACGCGATTTTGATCGTGGAGTTCTCGAACCAGCTCAGGGAACAAGGGGTCGACACGATCACGGCGGTGATGCGCGCCGCCGAGACGCGGCTGCGGCCGATCCTGATGACGTCGATCGCGTTCGTGCTCGGCGTGACGCCGCTGGTGTTCGCGACCGGCGCCGGGAGCGGAGCGCGCAACTCGCTCGGGACCGTCGTATTCGGCGGGATGATCCTCTCGACGATCCTGAACCTGTTCATCACCCCGGTGCTGTACGTGCTGATCGCCGGCCTCGAAGACCGCCTCGGCTTCGGCCGCGGCAAAGACGTCCACGCAAAGGAAGTCGGCGGCCCGGTTTCCGGAGGTCCGACCGCGCCCGAGCGGGTCGGAGTCTAGAAGCTACCTTATCCGGCCAAGCGCTGTTCGTCCGCCTCCGGTGCGTCGAGGACGGCCGGTGAGGCGTAGGCGTCGATCGCGTATTGGGCGAGCATGCGCTGCGCGTTGAAGTGGCTCGCGTTGAACGCGATCGCGCCGCGCATCACTGCGAGGTAGCGGTCGCGGTCTTTCGCGTAGAGCGGCAGAATCGTGTGCTCCAGCAGATTGTAGAGCGCGTCGGCGGTGAGCGCGTCGTCGGCGCCGGTTTCGGCGTCGATCGACCAGCCGGTGACGCCCTCGATCGCGCCTTCGATCCACCAGCCGTCCATCACCGAAAGGCTCGGGACGCCGTTCATGGCGGCTTTCATCCCGCTCGTGCCCGAGGCTTCGTTCGGCGGGCGCGGCGTGTTGAGCCACAGGTCGGCGCCGGAGGTGAGCGTCGCGCCCCAGCTCATGTCGTAGTCTTCGACGTAGACGATGTCGACGGAGCCGGCGAGCGCGGGCGCGCTCCCGACGATGTGCTGGATCATCCCCTTGCCGTCCCAGTCGCGCGGATGTGCCTTGCCGCCGAAGACGATCTGAATGCCGCCGCAGCGGCGCGCGATGCGGGCCAGCCGCTCGGCGTCGCGGAGGATGAGATCGTTGCGCTTGTACGCGGTCGCGCGGCGCGCGAGCCCGAGCGTGAACCGGTTCGGGTCGAGCAGCTTGCCGGTCGCGTGCGCGACGCGCTCGACCAGCGCCTGCTTCGCAGCCGCGTGCGCGCCGGCGATCTGCTCGAGCGGGATCCCGAGCGCCTGGCGCAGCGCCCAGTTGTCGCGCCGCCAGCCCGGCAGAGAGCGGTCGAACAAGTCCGCGAACGGCGGCGAGACCCACCTTCCGGCGTGGACGCCGTTCGTGATCGAACGGATCTCGGCGTGCGGGAACATCGCGCGCGAGACCTCGCCGTGCTTCATCGCGACCGCGTTGGTGAAGCGCGACGCGCGCAGCGCGAGGTGCGTCATGTTCAGCACGTCGTGGTCGGCGAGGTCGAGCGCGCGCAGCGTCGCGACGCGCTCCGCGCCGAGCACGTCCTGCGCGAGGTCCAAGCCGAAGCAGTCGTGGCCGGCCGGCACGGGGGTGTGCGTGGTGAAGACGCAGTGCTCGCGCACGCGCGCGAGATCGTCGTGCGCCGGCAAGCCGTGCGCCGTCGCGCGGAGGCGCTCGAGCAGCGCGAGAACGAGCAGCGCCGAATGCCCCTCGTTCATGTGGTAGGTGCTGATGCGCTCGTGGCCGAGCGCCTGCAGCACCGCCACGGTGCCGAGCCCGAGCAGCGCTTCCTGCTCCAGCCGGTAGCGCGCGTCGCCGCCGTAGAGCGCGCGCGTCAGCGAGCGCGCGGCGTCGTCGTTGTCGGAGCGGTCCGTGTCCAAGAAGTACACCGGAACGTGGTGGCCGTCGACACCCGCCACGTCGTAACGCCACACGCTCACGTTCACCGGCCGCCCCGAGATCGGCAGCGTGACGACGGCCGGAAGCTGCTCGAGCAGCGTCTCGGGGCGCCAGCTCTGCGGCTCTTCGTGCTGGCCGCCCGACGGATCGAGGTGCTGGCGGAAGTAGCCTTCGCGGTAGAGCAGCGTCACGCCGGCCATCGGATAGCCGGCGTCGGCGGCGGCGCGGACCACGTCGCCGGCGAGCACGCCGAGGCCGCCGCTGTACGTCGCAACGCCCGACGCAACGGCAATCTCCATCGACACATAGGCGACGTGAGGTTCGGTCATCGTACTTCTAATGAGATCGGTGTTCACGCGGACTCGGATGAGGGCTGAGCAGCGTAGGCGCCTACCCACGGCGCGGTCGTGTAGAGCCGCCCGTCGCGGCGCACCACTCGGAGCCGCCCCCGCTGGGCGGCTTTGTAGAGGCGGTCAGTACCGCCCTTCCCGGCGAACGACGCGAGCGGCCGCAGCTCGTCGGCCGGTTCGATCGCGTCCCGGAGGCGCTCGAGCCCGCGTGCCATCGCATCCCCGATAACGCGCGCGAGCGGCATCGCGTCACCGGCGAGCGCGGAACGCAAGGCCGCCGCGTAGCGCCGGCGCGTCCGCGCGTCGAGGACGATCGGCGGAAAGCCGCGGCGGTAGGCCAGCAGGTTCGCCGTCAGCCGCGCGACGCGGCCGTTCGCGTTCGGGAACGGCTGGAGCCGGACCAGCCGCGCGACGGCGCGGGCGAGCGCGAGCGGCGCCGGCGCGTCGGCGTCGAGCGCGAGCCGGCCCACGTAGGTTTCGGTCTCGAAGGGGACGAGCCAGTGCGGCGGCGGGACCGTCCCGTCGGCGAGCGGCGGGAGCGTCTTCGTCCGCCACGCGCCGGCGTCGTCGCTGATCCCGCGGACGGCGAGCCGGTGCAGCGTCCGCAGGTCCTCGGTCGTCACCGGGCTGCGGCGCGTCCCTTGCTGCGCCGCCCAGCCGGCGGCGTCGGCATAGCCGCGTACGATCAGGTAGTCCTCGAATCGGTGGCCGCCCAGCGCGCGGCCCCGGTCCAGCAGCGCGCGCACCTCGGTGCGGTCCAGTCGGGCCCCGGCGAGCTGCGCCGACCCGACGATCTCCTCGAGCCGCAGCGCAGCAAAGGCCTCGCGCAGCGCCGCCGACGGCGGGGCCTCCCGGACGAGCGCAGCGAGCGCACCGAGGCGACCCGCGGTCTGTCCAATTCGGTCCATATTGATGCTATTGGACCGCAAAGCACGGGGCTTCGGTTGCTCGGGCCGATAGAATGCCGGTGATGTCCGGCTACCTCTCGGCGCTCCGCGAGCGCGTTCTGCTCTTCGACGGCGCGATGGGGACGCAGCTCATGGCGCTGCACCTCACCGACGCAGACTTCGGCGGCTCCTCCCACCACGGGTGCAACGAAGCGCTCGTCCTGACCCGGCCCGACGTGATCGAGCAGATCCACCGCGACTACTTCGCGGCCGGCGCGGACGTGGTCGAAACCGACTCGTTCACCGCCTCGCGCCTGAAGCTCGACGAGTACGGCCTGGGCGAAAAAACGCACGAGATCAATCTCGTCTCGGCGCAGCTCGCCCGGCGCGCCGCCGACGCGTACGCGACCCCCGAGCGGCCGCGGTTCGTGGCCGGCTCGCTGGGGCCGACCGGGATGCTGATCTCGTCGTCCGATCCGGCGCTCTCGAAGATCAGCTTCGACGAGCTGGCGGATTTGTACGAAGAGCAGTCGGCCGCGCTGATCGAGGGCGGCGTCGACCTGCTGCTGCTCGAGACCAGCCAGGATCTGCTCGAGATGAAGGCGGCGATCGCCGGGATCACGCGCGCGTTCGCAAAGGGCGCGCGGCGCGTGCCGATTCAAGCCCAGGCGACGCTCGACGTGACCGGGCGGATGCTGCTCGGCACCGACATCAGCGCGGTGCGCGCGACGCTCGACGCGCTCCCAATTGACGTCATCGGGCTGAACTGCTCGACCGGGCCCTCGCACATGCGCGATCCGATCCGCTACTTGGTCGAGAGCTCGCGCTGCTTCGTCAGCGTGATCCCGAACGCGGGGCTGCCGAAGATGGGTCCGCGCGGCGAGACGATCTATCCCGAGACGCCAGAGGAGATGGCGGCGGAGCTCGGCGCGTTCGTGCGCGACTTCGGCGTCAACGCGATCGGCGGCTGCTGCGGCACGACGCCGGCACATGTCGCGGCGTTTCGCGCGGCGCTCGACGCGCTCACGGAATCCGGCTACGCGGCGCGCGTTCCCGAGCCGAAGCCGCTGCAGTACGCGGCCTCCGCGATGACCGCCGTCGCGCTGAAGCAGGAAGGGACGGTGCTGCTGATCGGCGAGCGCGTCAACAGCCAGGGCTCGCGCAAGATCAAGCGGCTGCTGCTCGCCGACGACTACGACGAGATCACGCTGGTGGCGCGCGGCCAGGTGGAAGGCGGCGCGCACCTGCTCGACGTCTGCACCGCGCTGACCGAGCGGACCGACGAAGACGTGCAGATGGCGACGATCGTGAAGCGGCTCGCGCAGGCGGTCGAAGCGCCGCTCGTCGTCGACTCGACCGAGCCGAAGGTGATCGAAGCCGCGCTGAAGATCTACGCCGGCCGCCCGGTCGTGAACTCGATTCACTTGGAGAACGGCCGCACCAAGGCCGACTCGGTGATGCCGCTGGTGAAGGAAGCGGGCGCCGCGGTCGTGGCACTGACGATCGACGAGTCCGGGATGGCGAAGACCGCGCAGCAGAAGCTCGCCGTCGCACGGCGCATCCACGACATCGTGGTGCACGAGTACGGCCTGCCGGCCGGCGCGCTGATCTTCGACGATCTCACCTTCACGCTGGCGACCGGCGATGCGGAGTACATCGACTCTGCGGTCGAGACGATCGAGGGCATTCGGCTGATCAAGCGCGAGCTGCCGGGCGTGCTGACCTCGCTCGGCGTCTCCAACGTCTCCTTCGGGCTGAAGCCGGCCGCGCGGCACGTGCTCAACTCCGTCATGCTGCACCACTGCGTCGAAGCCGGGCTCGACATGGCGATCGTGAACGCCGCGGAGATCACGCCGTACCCGGAGATCGACGCGGTCGAGCGCGAACTGTGCGACGATCTCGTGCTGAACCGCCGGCCGGACGCGCTGCAGCGCGTCATCGAGCACTTCGAGTCGAAGACGGTCTCATCGAACGGCGCTGCGCAGCAAGCTGACGACGACGCCGAATCGCCGGTCGCGCAGCGCATTCACAACGCGATCCTGCGCCGCCGCAAGGACGGGATCGAGGCGAAGATCGACGAGGCGCTGCAGGAGCGCGATCCGGTCGCGGTGCTCAACGAGATTCTGCTGCCGGCGATGAAAGAGGTGGGAGACCGCTTCGGGGCGGGCGAGCTGATCCTGCCGTTCGTGCTGCAGTCGGCCGAGGTGATGAAGAAGGCCGTCGCGCACCTGGAGCAGTTCCTCGAGCGCAAGGAAGGCGTCAGCAAGGGCATCGTCGTGCTCGCGACGGTGTTCGGCGACGTGCACGACATCGGGAAGAACCTGGTCGGCACGATCCTCTCGAACAACGGCTACACCGTCCACGACATCGGCAAGCAGGTCCCGGTGAACACGATCCTCGACAAGGCGGTCGAGGTGAACGCCGACGCGATCGGGCTCTCCGCGCTGCTCGTCTCGACCTCGAAGCAGATGCCGGCGCTGGTGAAAGAGCAGGCGTCGCGCGGACTCGCGTATCCCGTCGTGATCGGTGGCGCCGCGATCAATCGCGACTTCGGCCGCCGCGTCGCATACGCCGCCGAGGACCGGTTCTTCGACCCCGGCGTGTTCTACGCGAAGGACGCGTTCGAGGGTCTCGACCTGATGGACGCGCTCACCAACGACGCCGCGCGGCCGGAGCTGCTGGAGCGCATCCGCCGCGAAGCCGCCGCGTTGCGCGTGAAAGATGCCGTCGCGCTCGCCGCGCCGTCGGCGAACGGAAAGACGGCGCGCGCCGACGTTGGGCTCGCCGACGTGCCGGCGCCGCCGTTTCTCGGCGCGCGCACGCTCGCGCGCGTCGATCCGCGCGAGCTGTGGGACTGCTTCGATCTCAAGAGCCTGTACCGGCTCTCGTGGGGCGGCGCGAGCGTGAAGGGCGCCGAGTGGGAGCGGCTCGTCGCGGAAGAGTTCGAGCCGCGCCTGCGGCGCTACGAGAAGCTAGCGGAAACCGAACCGTTCCTCGACCCGCGCGTCGTCTACGGATACTTCCCGGCGGCGGGGAGCGGCGTCGACGTGATCGTCTACGACCCGAACGACCGCACGCGCGAGATCGCGCGGTTCAGCTTCGCGCGCCAGCTCGGCGGCGAGCACCTGTGTCTCGCGGACTACGTGCGCGAGCCGGAGAACGGCGCGGCGAGCGACGTGATCGCGCTGCAAGTCGTCACCGTCGGCGCGGAAGCGTCGCGGCGGACCGAGGCGCTGCAAGCGCGCAACGACTACAGCGAGGCGTACTTCCTGCACGGGTTCTCGGTGCAGTCGGCGGAAGCGCTCGCCGAGCGAACGCACCGCCGCATCCGCCACGAGCTCGGCCTTGCGGACCGGCGCGGGAAGCGCTACTCGTGGGGCTACGGCGCGTGCCCCGACCTCGCGCAGCACGAGATCGTCTGGAAGCTGCTCGACGTCGAGCACGCGATCGGCGCGTCGCTCACCAGCGCGCACCAGATCATGCCCGAGCAGTCGACGGCCGCGATCGTGATCCACCACCCGCGCGCGGCGTACTTCAACGCCGCCGCGGTCCGGGAGCTGGCGACGGTTTAGCTGCCTGCGGGACGGCCGACGCAGGGCGGTCGCGGCGCGCGGGCGTACTCCAGGCCCGATTCGTCCCTCTTCCGGGAGTCGCGGTATGCGTTTGTCAGCGATCTCGCGCGCCGTCGGCGCGGCTGCCCTCGCGGCGGCCGTCCTTGCGGCGTGCACCAACTCGTCCTCGTCCACCTCGTCCACGTCGTCGAGCTCGACGACCTCCTCGGCGCCGAGCTCGGGCGGCGCGACGAGCGGCGGGACGATCAAGATCGGCGTCGATCTGCCGGTCAGCGGCGCGGACGCCTCGATCGGCATCCCGACGCAGAACGGGGCCGTCCTGGCGATCGAGGAGGCGAACAAGAACGGGTTCGCCGGCGGGAAGTACAAGCTCCAGGCCTCGCTGCTCGACGACGCCGTGCAGGGGAAGCACGACCCGGCCGCCGGCGCGCAAAACGTCAAGACCTTCATCGCCGACTCGGCGGTGCTCGCGATGATCGGGCCGTTCAACTCGAACGTCGCCAAGTCGGAGATCCCGCTGACGAACGACGCCGGGCTGGTCCAGATCGCCCCGTCGACGACGAACGACGGGCTGACGATCGGCGACGACGCGAAGAAGCTGCGCACCGCGCACCCCGACACGAATGCGTTCTTCCGCGTCTGCACGCGCGACTCGCGGCAAGGCTCGACGCTCGCGCAGATCGCCGCGCAGAAGCTCGGCTACAAGAAGGCCTTCATCATCGACGACAACGAGACGTACGGGAAGGGGCTTGCCGACGTGTTCGAGGCCTCGTTCAAGCAGCTCGGCGGAACGGTGCTCGGCCACGAGCACACGACCGCGAACCAGGTCGACTTCAAGGCGCTGCTGACCAAGGCGGCTTCGCTCAAGCCCGACGTGGTGTTCTACGGCGGCACGACGTCGACGGGCGGCGGGCTCGTGCGCAAGCAGATGGCCGACGCGGGCCTGGGCAACACGCCGTACCTGGGCGGAGACGGCATCTCCGACGACGAGTTCGAGAAGGTCGCCGGCGACTCGGCGAACGGCGCCTACATGACGACCGCCGCGCCGGACGCCTCGAAGCTGCCGTCCGCGAAGGATTTCGTCACCGCGTACAAGGCGCGCTTCAACAGCGACGTCGGCCCGTACTCGGCGAACGCGTACACCGCGGCGAAGATCGAGATCGCGGCGATCGAGAAGGCGATCAACGACGACGGCGGCAAGCTGCCGACCCGGGCCGACGTGCTCAAGAACGTCGCGGCGACGACCAACTTCGCCTCGCCGATCGGCAAGATCGGCTTCGACGCGAACGGCGACACCACCGCGCCGATCCTCTCTCTCTACAAGGTCGCCGGCGGCAAGCGCGTTCTGGTCGAAGAGATCACGGTGAAGACCTAACCGCTTGGACCTGCTCCTCCAACAGCTCGTCAACGGGCTCTCGCTCGGCGGCATCTACGCGCTGATCGCGCTCGGCTACACGATGGTCTACGGGATCATCGAGCTGATCAACTTCGCGCACGGTGACGTCTACACGCTCGGAACGTTCTTCTCGCTCGGGATCCTCACGCTGCTCGGCGTGACCGGAATCGTCACCGGGCCGATGTTGATCCTCGTCGTCGCCGTCACGATCTTCGGCGCGATGATCCTGTGCGGGCTGACCGGCGTGATCATCGAGCGGCTGGCGTACCGCCGGCTGCGCAACGCGCCCAAGCTGGCGCCGCTGATCACCGCGATCGGAATGTCCTTCATCCTCGAGAACGTGATGCTCTACTGGCGCGGACCCTCGCCGGTCCCGTTCCCGCAGGTGATGCCGAACCCGCAGTTCGCGCTCGGCGGGGTTTCGATCCAGGCGAAGCAGATCATCGTCGTGCTGCTCGCGATCGTGCTGATGATCGTGCTGCAGACGTTCATCTACAACACGCGGCTCGGAAAGGCGATGCGCGCGACCGCGCAGGACCGCGACGCCGCGCAGCTGATGGGGATCAACATCAACACGACGATCGCGCTGACGTTCCTGATCGGCTCGGCGCTCGCCGGCGCGGCGGGTTTCGTCTCCGGCGTCTACTACGGATCGACCTGGTTCTTCAACGGCTTCGCGGCCGGGCTCAAGGCGTTCACCGCCGCGGTCCTGGGCGGGATCGGCAACCTCGCCGGCGCGATGCTGGGCGGCTTCGTGATCGGGCTCGTCGAGGCGCTGACGACCCAGTTCATCAGCGACCAGTGGTCGAACATCGCCGTCTTCTCGGTGCTCGTGCTCGTCCTGATCTTCCGGCCCTCGGGGATCCTCGGCGAGTCGCTCCCCAACAAAGTCTGATGAGCCCGGGCGTGCGCAACGCGGTCATCGCCTTCGCGGTCGCGATCGCGCTGCCGTTCGTCGGGCACAACGGCGCGTTCACGAACTTCCTCGCCGACGCGGGCGCGTTCGTGCTGCTCGCGCTCGGACTGAACATCGTTGTCGGGTTCGCCGGGCTGCTCGATCTCGGCTACGCGGCGTTCTTCGCAATCGGCTCGTACGCGTTCGCGATGCTGGCCTCGCCGCAGTTCGGCGTGCACCTGCCGTTCTGGGTGCTGATCTTCGTCGCCTCGGCGATCGCGGCGGTGTTCGGAATTCTGCTCGGTGCGCCGACGCTGCGGCTGCGCGGCGACTACCTGGCGATCGTGACGCTCGGCTTCGGCGAGATCGTGCCGCAGACGTTCCTCAACCTCACGCAGTGGACCGGCGGCCCGAACGGGATCGGCTCGCTCGATCAGCCGGTGTTCTTCGGGCTGCGGTTCGGCTTCGACGCGCTGCCGTACTACCTGCTGATCCTCGCGCTGATCGCGCTCGCCGTGTGGGTTGCCGCGAACTTGCGAAACAGCCGGCTGGGGCGCGCTTGGATGGCGATCCGTGAAGACGAGCTCGCCGCGGCGCACATGGGGATCAACACGACGACGACCAAGCTGGCGGCGTTCGCGATGGGCGCCTCGTTCAGCGGGCTGGCGGGCTGCGCGTACGCCTCGAAGCTGCAGCTGGTCTCGCCCGACCAGTTCGGTTTCAACGTCAGCGTGTTCATTTTGGCGATGCTCGTCCTGGGCGGGATGGGCAACATCCCGGGCGTGATCGTCGGCAGCCTGATCCTCTCCGCGCTCGAGCGCTTCATCCTCCCGCAGGGAACGAACTTCTTGCACGACCACGGGGTGAACGTCGATCTGACGAACTCGCGCTTCCTGATCTACGGCGCGATCCTGGTCCTGATGATGCTCTTCCGGCCCGAAGGATTGATCCCGAGCCGCGAGCGCAAGGCCGAGCTGCACGCCGGCGAAGCCGATCCGTCCGCCGCGGCGCAGGAGCAAGCGCTGTACACCGAGGCGGTGCAGTAGGATGCCGCTGCTCCAGCTCGACCACGTCACGCAACGCTTCGGCGGGCTCGTCGCGGTGAACGACCTGAGCTTCACCATCGAGGCCGGCTCGATCGTCGCGATGATCGGGCCGAACGGCGCCGGCAAGTCGACGGTGTTCAATGTCATCACGGGGATTTACCGGCCGACCGCCGGGCGCGTCGTGTTCGACGGAAGCGCGATCACGGGGCTGCCGACAAGCCGCATCGCGAGCGCGGGGATCGCGCGCACGTTTCAGAACATCCGGCTCTTCGCGTTCATGTCGGCGCTCGAGAACGTGATGACCGGCGAACACGCGCGCCTCAAAGCAAACCTGGCCGAGTCGCTGCTGCACACGCCGCGCCAGCGCAAGGAGGAGCAGACCGCGACGGTGCGCGCGACGGAGCTGCTGCGGTTCGTCGGGCTCGACGCGTTCGCCGGCACGTACGCGCGCAACCTGGCCTACGGCTTTCAGCGACGGCTCGAGATCGCGCGCGCGCTCGCCTCGGATCCGAAGCTGCTGCTGCTCGACGAGCCGGCCGCCGGAATGAACCCCAGCGAGAAGCGCGACTTGATCGATCTCATCCGGCGGATTCGCGAGCGCGGCGTGACGGTGTTCCTGATCGAGCACGACATGGGGCTGGTGATGGAGATCAGCGAGCGCATCACGGTCCTCGACTACGGCGAGAAGATCGCCGAAGGACTCCCTGCAGACGTCCGCAGCGACCCGCGCGTCATCGAAGCGTACTTGGGGGCGTCGGCGTAATGGCGCTGCTCGAGGTCGATCATCTGGTCGCCCGCTACGGGCGGATCACCGCGCTGCAAGACGTCTCGCTCACCGTCGACGAGGGCGAGATCGTCACCCTGATTGGCGCCAACGGCGCGGGAAAGACGACGACGCTGCGCGCGATCAGCGGCTTGGTGCGGCCGGCGTCGGGGACGATCCGGTTCGCCGGGCGCGACGTCACCCGGCTGGCGCCGAACGAGATCGTGCGCGCGGGGATCGGCCACTCGCCGGAAGGCCGGCGTGTCTTTCCGCGCATGACGGTGCGCGAGAACCTGGAGCTCGGCGCGTACACCCGGCGCGCGAAGCCGGAGATCGCCGAAGACCTGGAGCGCGTGCTGACGGTCTTCCCGCGCTTGAAGGAGCGCTACGAGCAGAAGGCGGGGACGATGTCGGGCGGCGAGCAGCAGATGCTCGCGATCGCGCGGGCGCTGATGTCGCGCCCGCGCATGTTGCTGCTCGACGAGCCGTCGCTGGGGCTTTCGCCGAAGCTAGTGCAGACGATCTTCGAGGTGATCCGCGACATCAACGCGCGCGGGACGACGATTCTGTTGATCGAGCAGAACGCGCGGCAGGCGCTCGCGGTCGCCGCGCGCGGCTACGTCCTCGAAGTCGGCGTGGTCGCGCACGCCGGCGCCGCCGCCGAGCTCGCCGCGAGCGACGCGGTGCGCGCGGCGTACCTCGGCGGCGCCGCCTGACGCGCTACTGCTGCGCGTTGACGATCAGGCTGAAGTCGGAGCTGAAGCTCTTGTAGTAGCCCTGCATGAACAAGCTGTGGCAGTACATGCAGCTGTACAACGAGTTGCGGGCCGGCATCGGTGAGGCGGGCGGGGACGGCGAGGCAAACGTTTCCCGCACGTACGTTTCGAGGACGGGATTACCGAGCTGGAACGGCTGCACCACCCCCAAATGCGCGGGATTAGGGCTCGGAATCGGGCCCGATCCGCCGGTCCACTGCGTGCTGATCAGCTGATAGTAGTACCAGGGCGTGTTCCGCAGCATGCCGCGGAAGTGGGCGTTGAGCGTGACGACGCTCGGCGCCGGCGTGACGACGGCGACGACCTGCGTCGGCGGGTTCAGCTTGCCGCCCGGCCGGACTTCGATGTACGGCGTCGGCGCGGTCTGCGTGTTGGGCGGACAGCTGGCCGGCGCGCACGACGGGTTGTAGAACGACTTCGGGTTAGCGTCACGCGGGCCGTCGTTCGTGTTGTCGATCTGCTCGAACGTCGACCAGATCCAGGCGTGTTGCCGGTTCGTCTTGTGGATGATGTGCAGCCCGACCAGCCCGACGGTGACGCTCTCCGGCGGCCCCGAGCCGGCTTGGTCGTTGTAGACGATGGCGGGCATGGTGAAGAAGTGCGAGAAGACGTCCTTGCCGGGCTTGAGCACCTTCCAGCCGGCTTTGAACTCCATCGCGCCGACCGTCGCGCCGGGCGACTTTTGCGTCGGGAAGTTCAAGTTGCCCGTTGCCGCTTCGCCGGCGAACGTCCACAGCTTGTGCGCGGTGACGTACTTGTACTCGTCGACGTTCAGGCTGATCGTGAAGCGCTCGAAGCGGCCGTTCTGGTCGACGACGGGTTGGTTCGTCGCGTCGAGGATCTCTTTGAGAACGGCCGGATCGACGAGCGGGCTCGGCGTCGCGGTCAGCCGGTTCGGCCGCCCGAGCTTTGCCTGCAGGCGCAGCGCCTCCGCCAACGCGTGCCCTTTCGAGTCGTGGTGCAGGTACAACAGCTTGCCGTTCGGATGGCTCTTGAAGTATTTGCTCGCCAGCGCTCGCACGGCGGCGGGCAGGTGCGCGCTTTGGCTCGCGCGCGTCCCCTCGGCGCGCAGCGCTGCGTTGCCGTTGCACCACGGCGCCGGCGTCGATGGAGCGGGGACGAAGACGTCGTCGCTGCTGAGATAGCTGAGCCACGTCGGGTTCGGCGTCGCGGTCAGGATGCTCGCCGACTGCGAGGGCGCGCACGCCGCCGGGTTCACCGGCCAGTTCACGGCGACGAACGTCAGCCACGACAAGAGGTCGGCCGGACCTTGCGTGTCGCCCGTGCCGTTGAGGTCGAGCGGGATGACGGCGCACGTCCCGTCGATCCGGTTCGGTGTCGGCACGACGTTGCTAGGTTTTTCTGCGTCTGCGCAGGTGACCACGCGCGGCGGCGGCGTCGCTTGGACTTTCCCGGCCCCGCTTGCGGCGACGACCGCGGCGGCCCCGACGAGCGTCAGAAACGCGCCCGCGAGCGCTCGTTGAAACACGGCATGCGGCATGCTGCACTCCTTATTCGACGACCGGTTAGCGCCGTGGTTTTCTGTGCTTTCGGGCGATTCCTCGACGCGGCCGCCGAAACGGGCAGTTCGGAGGACGCAGGCCGGCCGCGGCAGTCGTATCGAAGGCGACGCCGATGACAAACGGCCCGGGCACCAACACGACGCTGATCACGCTGGGGATCGCGCTCCTCGTCGTGGTCCGGTTCTTGTTTCGCGAGCTGCGGCAGCGCACGGTGCGCGTGCGCACGCTGTGGATTCGGCCCGGCATCCTCGCCGTGCTGACGGCGCTGCTGATCGCGGGCGGTTTCGTGATCCCGCACGTGAACGCCGGCCTGATGCTGCTGGCCGCGCTCGTCGGCGCGGTGCTCGGCGTCATCACCGGCGTGCTCGTCGTGCGCTCGACGACGTTCGCGCCGGCAAACGAGCGCGGCGCCGTCCTCGCCCAAGGCAGCGTCGTGACCGTCGTGATCTGGGTCGTCGCGCTGCTATTGCGCTACGTCGCGCGCTTTGCGTTCGCCGGCGCCGGCGCCGATCAAGCCGCGCAGTACGAGCTCAACGCCGGGCTGATCGCGCTGGTCACCGCCGCGTTCGTCGTGGTGGCGATCCTGTTCCACCGTGAGATCGACCGGCTCTCGCCGGCTGCGACGGTAACGCGAACGCTCTGATCGCGCCGAGCGCGCTATGCCGGGGTTCTGACGAAGGGGTGCGCGGCGACCTGGAACTCGTCCTCGTACACCACGTAACCAGGGCGCCGGGTGGTGAGCATCTCGATCAAGACGCCGTTCGCGTCGAGGATGTGCTGGATTTCGCGGGCTCGAGCGAGGTGCTCGCGGGCACTCGCTTTGAACCAGCAAATCTGCAAACGTGTGAGTGTCGTCGGCACGGGCAGGTGCGCGTTGAACCAGTCCAAGACCGAACGAAGCCGTTCGACCTCATACGACTCCAACTCGAGCACGTCCATTGCCGTACCGGCAGCATCGAAAATCCCGTGCCGTTTGTGGGTGCGGCGGTCGATGTGGCCGCCGACGAACCTGACGAACACGATGTCCTCCGGGTGCGATGAGCGGTGACCGGCACGCGCACGTGCCGGTCACCGTTGGTTAGGCGCCGCGGGCGAAGTCGGCGATCAGCGCCGGCGCGGCGGCGTCGAAGCCGACCACGTCCAGCATGCCGCCGTCGTTCGGGTCCGCGATCGTGAAGCCGTTCGAGGTCATGCCGACCACGGCGAGCTTCGCCGGGATGCCCGTCCGCTCGCGGTAGCGCCGGAGCGCCTCGTCGGCGTGGATCGTTCCCGCCCACGTCTCGTTGTCCGTGTATACGAGGAACAGATCCACCGGCAGCCGGTGCTCGAGCGCGTAGAGCATCGGCAGCGAGCAATCCGTGCCCATGAACGGCAGCCGCGCAGTGCGGTCCACGACCGAGTCGACGCTCTCGTGCTTGCCGATCGCGAACGGCACGAAGCTGTCCGCGAACGCCATGACCGTCACATTGGTCTCGGTGCGAACGTGCGTAAGCGCCATCGCCGCGGCGCCGACGCGCGGGTTGATCCCCGGGATGCCGGCGATCGTGCCGCACGACATCGAGCCCGAGACGTCGAGCCCGATCAGCGTGCGCGCACCCGTCGGCTCGACGTTCTCGAACGCGAGCGCGAACGCCGCGTCGAGCGCGTCGACCACCGCCGGAACCGGCTTCCACGAGGCCGAGCCGCGCGCGCCGTGCCCCGACTTGTACGTCGTGAGCGCGGCGAGCAGCGCGATCGGGTGGATGCGGGCCTTGCGCAGCGCCGTGCGATCCTGGATCCGCGCGATCACGTTCGCGGTCGCATCGCCCTTGGGCGTGAGCAGACCGACGCGCGTGAGCGTCGCGAGGTTGCGGATCAGCGCCGTCATCGGCAGCGCCGGGAGCAGCGCCTCCCACACGCGCGGCTCCTTGAGCCACGTGCTCGGCAGCGCTTCGCGCGGGAGACCGCTCGTGCGCACCAGCTCGGCGCACGTTGCGGCGTCGGCGTCTTCGAACGCCTTCGCCGTCGCGTGCGCGCGCAGCAGCGCGAGCGACTCCAGCTCGGCACCGGGCAGCTCGCCCTTCACGATCCACGCATACAGCGCCGCGCGCTCCGCGTCCGCCGCGAGCGGGTGCGCGAGACGGAACACGTCGCGGTGCGTGAAGCCCTCACGGTTCTGGTACTTCAGCGCCTGGTACGCGAGATCGCGAACCGGCTTGCTCTCGTACCAGCCGCGCAGCCCCTTGCGCAGGCCACGGCCCCAGCCGCGGAACTGCTCGATGTACGAGCAGAACGTGAGCAGGTGCGAGCCCGTGCGGCACACGCGCCGCAGACCCTCGCCGAGCGCGTAGCGCCGCGTCGCCTCGTCGCCGAAACCGGCGCACGCCGCGAGCGCGAAGATCGCCGGCTGCACCTTCGGCGCGCGGCCGCTCTCCGAGAGCGCGATCACGCGCGCGACGACACGCCGGCCGTCCTCGCGAACCGCCTCGACGAGGTTGACCGCGTTTTCCTTGGTGAGCCGCGACTCGGTCGCGTAGTACGTGCCGCCTTCGCTCGAGAGAATCAGAAAGCGGTCGACACGCGCCCAGCGGTCGAGCGGGTAGACGTAACCGCCGGCCTCGTTGCGCACCTGGTCGCGGCCCGGCTGCGGCTGCGTCTGCAGCGTTCCCACGCTGCGGCCCTGGAAGATGCGTGCAAGCAGGTTCATGATATGTGTTCCCTCCCTTCGTTGCTCGTTGTCGGCGCTCACGGGCGAATGTTGTCCGAGGATTGGGCTTGCGCCCCAGCGCTCTACCACTGAGCTACGTGCAGTGCACGGCGGGACTCGAACCCGCGACCTCTCGTTTACGGAACGATAACCTCGAACGTCCGGCCCGCGATGCCGGTTTTGATTCGTTGCTGACTCGCGGACAAATGGTGGTACGGGAACGGGGCGACACCTCACGCCCCTGCCGACGGGGCGCGGTTTGCGCCGCGCGCCGCCTTTGGATTCGAACCAGTAGCTCCGGAGAACCCGTACCGGCCGGCCCGCGAGCCGGCGACGATCGGTGTGACGTTGATTGACGTACGCTGTGCGGGCGAGTGATCGCCGCGGGAACCCCGTGCTCCGCACGGGACCTGCAAGAGGCAAGTCTTTTGATAACCCGCAACTGCCGGCCCGCACGAACCGTGGACAAAAAGTGTTCCGGGAAGAGAATCGCGTCGCGACGGGCTGAACTCCGATCCAGCCCGACCGCAGCGCCTTTCGGCGGTGCGGCCTCTCCGGGTGCAGTCCGGATGTCGGACTACGGTGGGATAACCCGAAACGTCCGGCCCACGGCCGTGCGTCAACCCTTGATGCAGACCACCTGGCGGAGCGTGTGCACGATCCGAACCAGATCGTGCTGCGCCGCCATGACGGCGTCGACGTCCTTGTACGCGGACGGCGCCTCGTCGAGGACGCCCGCGTCCTTGCGGCATTCGACGCCTTCGGTCTCGCGCTTGAGATCCTTGAGCGTCAGCTTGCGCATCGCCTCGCCGCGGCTCATCCGGCGGCCCGCGCCGTGCGAGCACGACTCGAACGACTCCGGATTGCCGAGCCCGCGCACGACGAACGAGCGCGCGCCCATCGAGCCCGGGATGAAGCCGAGCTCGTCCTTGCCGGCGCGGACCGCCCCCTTCCGCGTCACGAAGACGTCGGCCCCGAAGTGCCGTTCGCGCGCGACGTAGTTGTGGTGGCAGTTCACGACGGTTTCGGCGCGGGTGAAGCGCGGCAGCTTGACCTTGCGGTCGCGCAGCGCTTCGAGCGCGTTCTCCATCATGATCTCGCGGTTCGTCCGCGCGTAGTCCTGCGCCCAGCCCACCGCTTCGACGTAGGCGTCGAACGACGGCGTGTGCTCGGTCAGGTGCGCGAGGTCGCGGTCGGCGATGTTCACGCCGGCGCGCTCGAGCTCTTCGAGGGCGCGCTCGATGTAGAACACACCGATGCGGTTGCCGACGCCGCGCGAGCCCGAGTGCAGGACCAGCCAGACGTCCCCCGCTTCGTCGAGGCAGAGCTCGCAGAAGTGGTTGCCGCCGCCCATCGTGCCGAGCTGCTCGCGCACGTTGCGGGTCGAGACCGTCGGCGCACGCTCCACCACCCGCGCGTAGCGCTCGCCGAGATCCGCTTCCCATGCGCGTTCCGCCGCCGGCACCGGATCGCGGTGCGAGGCCTTACCGACCGGCACGACGCTCTCAATCGCCTTGCGCACCCCGCGCAGGTCGGTCGGGAGATCCTCGGCGCGCAGCGTGAGCTTCTGCGCGATCATGCCGCAGCCGATGTCGACGCCGACCGCGGCCGGCACGATCGCACCGAGCGTCGGGATGACGCTGCCGACGGTCGCGCCGCGGCCGAGATGCACGTCCGGCATCACCGCGACGTGCGAGTGCACGAACGGCAGCGCGGCCATGTTGGCGACCTGCTTGCGAGCGCCTTCGTCGAACTCGACGCCGTCGACCCAGGCCTTGACCGGCCGGCCGGCCGTCTCGATCAGTTCCACGGTGATGCCTCCTTTCCCAAGAAATCAAGAAGCGGGGTGAGCGCGTGCTCCACCCCGCTTTGCGGCGGCAACGTGGAATCGCGCTCGTGAGTTAGACCGGGTTCGTCCCTATCAGGGTGTACGACGCCGTCGGCATCCGCTTCGCGGAGCCGTAATCGGTTTCGGGTCGGACGGCGTACGATGTTCTGTGCATGATGGAACTCGGGGACGAGCTTACGACGCGTTGCGACCTTTGTCAAGGCACCCGCCGTACGAATGTCGACGCATCCGCCGAGCATGTCAACGTGAAAAACGTTGAAAAAGTTTGTCCGCCCTCTTGACAACGCGCGCGGAATGCTTTTAGATCGAAACATCATGATGCAGCGATACGCATCGGCTCAACCACGACTCAAAGGCCACGGCACGTGGTCCCTAGATTCGAATTGCCTGAACGGTAGCACGTTCGGCCGAGTCGCCGCGCGCCCGGAAGGGATCGCCGCATCGTAGCTGTCGCACCGGAACTCTTGTAAGTTGTACGAGGGGATCGGCGCGCAGCCGGTCCCCTCGTCGTATCTACGGGTCCGTGTCGTGGCGACAAGCGCGATTCCAAACCGCGCGACGGGCGTTCGATTCGTTCCGGGCCCGCCATGGTGGTCGAAGCCTAAGCGGTCGAGGCACTCGCCTGTGAAGCGAGGAAAGTGGGTTCGAGCCCCACCGATCACACCACTTTCGTACGTGCACGCTCGTGTGCGCCTGGTTCAACGCGTCCTTTGAAAACTGCATACGTTCATCCCGAAAGTTCTGCGTGAGGCTCTTGCGCGGCGTACTGGTACGCGCCGCCGCTCGTTGAGCCGCCTCACGCGCTCCAGCGATCGGGGCAGCGTCGCGTCGCCTGTGCGAGAGGGGTCGCGACGAGATCGCAATCGTGGAGTGGTGGCCGAACGGTAAGGCGTCGATCTGCTACGTCGATGAGTCGCGAAGGCGACGAGCGCGTTCGACTCGCGCCCACTCCGCCAAGGGAATGCAGCTGAAACGGTTCTAGCGTCCGGTTGAAGCCCGGAAGAAGGCGGTTCGACTCCGTCCGTTCCCGCCAATGATTCGGTGTAGCACAACGGCAGTGCGAGCGGTTGTTGCCCGCCTGATCTCCGTTCGAATCGGAGCACCGAAGCCAAAGAGATGTGGCGTAGTGGTGACGCGCTCCCCTCGGGCGGGAGAGTCGTCAGTTCGATTCTGACCATTTCTGCCATCTCACCCAGGAGCGCGCGTTCACGGCGAGCCGCGCGCTCCGCAGGCGCCGTCGTGGGGCGACGTGCGCGAACGCCACGTGTCGCGATGGTCTGCGACCGGCGCAGCTCGCCGTGTGATGCCCCCGTAGCCAAGCGGAAAGGCGCCGGATTACGAATCCGGCCAATCGGCGGTTCGAGTCCGCCCGGGGGTTCCAATTCGGGCTGCCATGTTCCAAGGCCGGCGAGCCTCACTTGCAATGAGGCTGCGTAGAGTTCGATTCTCTAGCGGTCCACCAAGAAATCAAACACCATCGGCGACTGGGGGAATTTGGTAGACCCAGCCGGCCCAGACCCGGCCGTCGAAACGACGTGAGCGTTCGAGTCGCTCGTCGCCGACCATGCGATCGTACGAGAATTTGGTATACCGAGCGCCCCGAGACGGCGTGGCCGCAAGGCCGTGCGGGTTCGAGTCCCGCCGATCGCACCATCCCGGGTTCGCCTAACGGTAGGGCATCTGACTGTAGATCAGGCGCGCGGCAGCGCATTGGGGGTTCAAGTCCCTCACCCGGGACCATCGATGCGGTATCGCCCAGCGGCTAGGGCAGGAGCCTCATAAGCTTCACGGCGGCGGTTCGAATCCGCCTACCGCAACCATCAAATCCCACATTTCCATCCAATTCATCTGTGAGAGGGGTGAAAGCCATGAAGCTCGGTGAAGCGCTCCGACTGCGTTCGGACAACTACAAGAAGATCGCGGAGCTCAAGGCGCGTGCCGTCGCGAGCGCGCAGGTTCAGGAAGGTGCGGGCGCTCCGGACGACCCGAACGTGCTGCTCCAGACGATCGATCGACTGGCGGCGGAGACGCTGGCGCTGGTGCAGCGCATCAACCGCACCAACGTGACGACGGTGCTGCCGTCGGGTCAGCCGCTCGTCGACGCGCTCGCGGAGCGCGACTACCTCCTCGCGGTGCGCAACCCGTTCGAGGCGGTCGCAGACGCGGCGAGCGCGATCCAACAGCGCTACATGCGCTCCGAGATCCGTGCCGTGCGCACGGTGGACCCGGTCGCCCTCCACAAGACGGCGGACGAGTTCGCTCGGCGCCACCGCCTCCTGGATGTCGCCATCCAGCAGGCGAACTGGATCACCGACCTGGCTGAGTGAGCGAGTCGGTAGTCCCGAGATCGAAAGCGAGCATCACAGCGCCTGAGAAGCGCCTTCGGTGACTGTCGCGCGCAGTCGAGGGTTCGATCCCCTCAACTGTATCGCTTATGCGCCGTATCGCTGATCCGCGTATCGTGACCCTGGTCTACCAGTACGACCGCGGTGCTGATTCGATCACGAGACGAGGGCGGGAACGGGGATCTCGCCCACTCAGCCGCGCGCGCAGTGCTCCGGGCCGTAGAAGTTCACGCGGTTGAACGCGCCGTTGGTATCGGCGAGGAACCGGGTTCGAGTCCCGGCTGCGGCTCCAGCTCCCCGTAGCTCAGCGAGAAGAGTGCGCGCGTCCGAAGCGCGAGGTCGCAGGTGCGAAGCCTGCCGGGGAGACCAACGATCGGGAGTAGCCAAGACGGTAAGGCGGCGGACTTTGAATCCGTCCATGCGCTGGTTCGATTCCGGCCTCCCGAACACGCCGGCGTAGCTCAAGGGAAGAGCGGCGTCCTTTTAAGTCGTTCGATGCGAGTTCGAATCTCGCCGCCGGTCCCACCGATCCGAGATCAGCCAACGGGCAGGCTACGAGGTTCTGGCCCTCGTCATCGTCGTTCGAATCGACGTCTCGGAGCCATGCGCGACAAACTGACGTCTGGAATAGTCCCGGTTCTTGCCCGGGTGATGCGGAGTTCGAATCTCCGGTCGCGCACCATGACGACGTAGCCAAATGGGAAGGCTGCGGTCTGCAAAACCGCCATCGAGCGTGTTCGATTCACGCCGTCGTCTCCATGCTCCTATAGCTCAATGGTAGAGCGCCGGTCCCGTAAACCGAGGATGCCGTTTCAACTACGGCTGGGAGCTCCAAGCTGGATGGTGCCGCCCGTGGCCGGGCAAGCAGTCCTGAAAACTGCCGAGGACGCGGCTCGAACCCGCGTGGGATCGATACCTACACCATCCGCCACGGTTCCGTAGTGTAGTGGGCTGCACGGCTGATTGTCGATCAGTGAGTACGAGTTCGATCCTCGTCGGAACCGCCATGCCCTGTTCTTCTAGTGGCTAGGATGCAGCGTTTTCACCGCTGCGAAGACGGGTCGGAACCGTCACAGGGTGCCATCATCCCGCTGTAGCTTAACGGCGAAAAAAGCGTCGCCCTGATAAGGCGAAGACCGCGTGTTCGACTCACGCCGGCGGGACCATGCACGGCTAGCTCAACGGGAGAGCTCCCGGCCTACACCCGGAGGACGAGGGTTCGACTCCTTCGCTGTGCACCAATTTGCGGATCTCACATAGTGGCAGTGTGCCGGCGTGCCAAGTCGGCTGTGCGGGTTCGATTCCCGCGATCCGCACCAGGCGGGTGAAACGTAGACAGCGACGTGCCTGCCTTCCAAGCAGGACAGCGCGGTGCAAGTCCGCGCCCCCGCACCAATTTTTTCACCAGACCCGACGCGTTGAACCAGATTGCACGAAAGGAGGCGACCCCGGTGTCCGATTCCGTTCTCGTTCTCAACTTTACGTACGAGCCGCTGGGGGTCGTCGATCTGCGGCGGGCGGTGCGGCTGCTGTTCGCGCGCAAGGTGGAGATCGTCCACCGCGGTGCGCGCGAGGTCCGCACGACGTCGATCGCGTTCCCGCTGCCGTCGGTGGTGCGCATGCTCTACTACGTCCGCCGCGCGCGCAAGCGGGTGGCCCTCACGAAGAAGAACGTGCTGCTGCGCGACGACTACGCCTGCGCGTACTGCGCGGTGCGCGGACGGTCCGACATGACGGTTGACCACGTCGTGCCGCGGAGCCGGGGCGGCTTCTCGGTGTGGGAGAACCTGGTCGCGTGCTGCCAGGCGTGCAACGCGCGCAAGGGCAACCGCACGCCGCAGGAGGCGCGGATGACGCTGCGCCGCGCGCCGCGCGAGCCGCGCTTCATCCCGTGGGTCGTCGTGCGCCGCAACACCGCGCCGGACGAGTGGCGCGCGTATCTCGCGCTGTACAGTGTCGGGATCGAAGAGCGGGTCGAGCGGTGAGCGCGCTGGGCGAAGCGGTTCAGCGCCGCGTCGGCGCGCGCGTTCGGGCGCTGCGAGCGGAGCGCGGTCTGACGCAGCTCCGGCTCGCGGGCCGGGCCGGCATGAGCCGGCCCTCGCTCGCCAACATCGAGGCGGGCCGTCAGAACGTCGGCGTGCGGGCGCTGTGCGCGCTCGCCGAAGCGCTCGGCGTGCGGGTCGAGGAACTGCTGACCGCACCCGACGAACCGGGCTAAGGTGACGGACGCGCCAGAGCGCTTCGAACGGGACGGCTTTCTCGTACTCCCGGGGTTCAAGTCGTCCGGCGAGATCGCCGCGCTGCGGGCGCGCGCGGCGGCGATCGTCGACGCGTTCGATCCGACCGAATCGGCGGGGGTCTTCACCACGCGCGACGAGTCGCGCACGAAATCGGACGAGTACTTTCTGACCTCCGGGAACAGGGTCCGCTGCTTTTTCGAGGAGGAGGCGTTCGACGCGTCGGGCGCGCTGCGCGCGCCGAAGGAGCTTTCGATTAACAAGATCGGCCACGCGATGCACGACCTCGATCCGGTCTTCGAGCGCTTCTCGCGCGGCCCGCAGCTGCACGAGCTCGCGCAGCAGCTCGGCATCGCGGAGCCGCGCGTCTACCAGTCGATGTACATCTTCAAGCAGCCGCGGATCGGCGGCGAGGTCCGCTGGCACCAGGACGCGACGTACTTCGACACCGACCCGGTTTCCGTGACGACGCTGTGGTTCGCGCTGGAGCGCGCCGACCGCAGCAACGGCTGCTTGTGGGTGCAGCGCGGCGGACATCGCACGCCGCTGCGCGAGCGCTTCGTCGTCGACGGCGGCGGACCACGGATCGAGCAGCTCGACGCAACGCCGTGGCCGAGCGAAGCTGACGCCGAGCCCGTCGAGGTCGACGCCGGGACGCTGGTCGTGTTGCACGGTCGGCTCCCGCACTACAGCGCGCCGAACCGCTCGGAGACCTCGCGGCACGCGTACACTTTGCACTTCGTCGATGCACGCGCGCTCTATTCCCCGCGCAACTGGCTGCAGCGAAACGCGTCGTTCCCCGCGCGCGGTTTCGTCTAGCGTAACGACGAGATGAACGCTCCCGACTCGTCGACGTTCTCGTTCGTCAACGACGGCGTGCAGGTCGTGGTCGACCGCGTCCTTCCGGCCGAGACGCCGAAGGCGGCGGTGATCGTCGTGCACGGGATGGCCGAGCACGCCGAGCGCTACGCGCGCTTCGCCACCGAGCTGGCCGCGCACGGCTTTGCGGTGTACGCGCCGGATCACCGCGGCCACGGGCGCACCGCGGGCGGGAGCGAGCTGCTCGGGTGGGCCGGTGACGACGGCTGGAACGGGGTCGTGCGCGACCTCGAGCGGCTCCTTTCCATCGTGCGCGAGCGGCATCCCGAGGTGCCGCTGTTTCTGTTCGGCCACAGCATGGGCTCGATGCTCGCGCAACGCGTCGCGCAGCTCCGCGGCGCCGAGCTGTCCGGGCTGATCCTCTCTGGAACGACCGGCTCGGCACCGAACTTGCGCGCCGGGATCGCCGCCGCCGCGACGGTGCGCGCGCTGCGCGGCGACCGCGCGCCCTCGCCGCTGCAACGGGTGATGTTCGCGGACTTCAACAAACCGTTCGAGCGGCGCACCGGCTTCGAGTGGCTCAGCCGCGACGCGACGGAGGTGCAGAAGTACGCGGACGACCCCCGCTGCGGCTTCACCTTCTCGAACCGGTTCATGCTCGACATGCTGCGCGGCTACGCGCAGACGTGGAAGCGCGCGAACGAGCGCCGCATCCCGGCCGGCTTGCCGGTATTGATGTTCTCCGGCGCGCGCGATCCCGTCGGCGGCGGCGGCAAGAACGTCATGGCACTGGCGAAACGCTATCGCGCGCTCGGTTTGCGCGACGTGCAGGTCGTCCTCTACCCGGACGCGCGGCACGAGACGCTCAACGAGATCAACCGCGCCGAAGTCGTCCGCGACGTCATCGCCTGGCTCGAAGCGCACGTCTAATCGACGAAGATATCGTCCCTCAACGGGGTTCCCGGGTCGACGGCGTAGCCGCCGAAGTCGGTCGTCCCGAGCTCGCGCAGAATCTCTTCGTCGATGAACGTGTTGCCGGTGCAGCTGCGCGCGTCGCGGGTGAGGATCGCGTAGGCGGCGTCGGCGACGATCTCGGGTTTGCGCGACGCGCGGATCACCGCGTCGCCGCCGAGCAGGTTCTGCACCGCGGCGGTCGCGATCGTGGTCTTCGGCCACAGCGCGTTCGCGGCGATCCCGCGCTCGCGAAACTCCGCGGCGAAGGCGAGCGTCAGCAGCGTCATCCCGTACTTCTTGAACGTGTACGCCGGGGCGCCGGCAACCCACTTCGACCGCAGCGCGATCGGCGGCGAGAGCGTCAGGATATGCGCGTTCGCAGCCTTCTCCAAGTGCGGCAGCGCCGCGCGCGTCACGAGATACGTCGCGCGCGGGCCGATCGCGGTCATCAGGTCGAATGCCTTCGCGTCGACCTGCGCCGTCCCGCCCAATCGGATCGCGCTCGCGTTGTTCACCACGATGTCGATCCCGCCGAACCGTTCCGCTGCCGCCGCGACCGCGCGCGCGATCTCTTCCTCGGAGCGCACGTCGCACTGAACCGCCAGCGCTTTTCCGCCCGCTGCTTCGATCTCCGCGGCCGCGGTGTGGATCGTGCCGGGGAGCTTCGGATGCGGCTCGACGGTCTTCGCGGCGACGACGACGTTCGCGCCGTCGCGCGCCGCGCGCAAGCCGATCGCCAGGCCGATCCCGCGGCTCGCGCCGGTGATGAAGAGCGTCTTGCCGGCGAGGCTCACGCGCGTGGGCCGCGCTGGAAGAACGCGCTCATCACGGCCCGCGCCTCGTCGGAGGCGAGGCGCTCGCCGAAGGCGGTGCTCTCGCGCGCGATCGCGGCCAGAATCGTCTCGCGGTCCCAGTTCACCAACCGCTTCGTCTCGCGCACCGCTTGGCGCGGCTTGGCGGCGATCGCGCGCGCCGCGCTCGCCGCCGTCTCGTCGAGCAGCGCGTCGTCGACCAGCGTGGTGACGAGCCCGTCGTCGTACGCCTGCTGCGCGCCGATCGTCTCGCCGAGGAAGAGCGCGGCGCCGGCGCGCGCGCGGCCGATCCGGCGCGCGAGCAGCACGCTGCTCCCCGCCTCGGGGACGAGTCCCAGATCGACGAACGGCACCTTGAACGTCGCCCCCGGCGCTGCGTAGACGAGGTCGCAGTGCAGCAGCATCGTCGTCCCGATCCCGATCGCCGCACCGCGCACCGCGGCGATCAGCGGCACGTCGGTCGTCACCAAGGCGTTCAAAAAGCGAAAGACCGGCGCGTCCTCGCCGCGCGGCGGCTGCTCGAGAAAGTCGCGCAGGTCGTTGCCGGCGGTGAACGTCTCGCCGCGCCCGCTCAGGAGCAGCGCGCCGACGTCGTCCCGCCCGGCCGAGACGATCGCCTCCGCGAGCGCCGCGTACATCGCGGTCGTGAGCGCGTTCTTCTTGTCCGGGCGGTCGAGAACGACGTGGCGGACGCCCTCGCGGTCCTCCACCGAGATGCCGAGCGAAGTCATATCCGCGCACTCCGCCCGCCGCCGAGCGGTTCCTGCCGCCCTGCCCGAAATCTGCCGCCGCGCAAGAAGCGGGCGCGCGCGGCCGAAGGCGCCGCACGATGTTCGCACTCGCCGTTTTGCTCGCGCTCGCCTCGACGCCGCCCGCGATAACGCCGGTTTCCGGCACCGTCGCAGGGAACGTCGTCGTCCTGACGCCGGCCGACGCGGTACACCGAACGCTGCGCGTCCTGCTCGACACCGGCGGGTTCGATCTGATCGAGAGCGATGCAGTCACCCGCTTCGGCCTCGAGCGCGTCCCGATCGAGCTGCGCTCCGGCCGGCGCGAGACCGTCGTCTTCCCCGACTGGATCGGCACGTCGTTTCCGCCGCCCGCGACGCGCTGGCTGGTGGCGCGGCCGAACGCGCTGCGCGACGGCTTCGCCGCGCCGGTCGACGCGACGCTCGGACCGGCGTACCTGCTCGAACACACGCTGACCGTGGACTATCCGCACCGCACGATCGCGCTCGGAACGCCGCCGGACGGCGGAGCCGCCGTGCCGCTGACGCTCGCCGTCGGCCGCCCCGCCGCCGAAGGGGTTCCGCCCGAAGTGTACGCGCTGGTCGGTGTGAACGTTGCGGGCGAAGCGCTGACGATGCTGCTCGACACCGGCGCGACCGCGCGCGTCCGCGATGCCGTGAAACGTTCCGTCGAAGACGGCGAGCCGATCCACCAAGTGTGTTTGATCGAAAGCGCCGTGCTGCAGCGCTGGCACCGCGCGCATCCGCGCTGGACGTTCATGGAATCGGCGTTCGACGTCGCCGGCGACCGGGACGGCAGCGCGTCGGCGGCGATCCTCGTTCCGGAGCTGCGCATCGGAGATCTGCGCGCGCCGCCGACCTGGTTCGTCGAGCGGCGCGACGCTTCGACGTTCGCCGCGCTTTCGAAGGCGTTCGGCAAACCCGTTTCCGGCGATCTCGGCGGCGACGCGCTGCGCCGCTGGCGCGTGACGTTCGACCTCCACGGCGAACGGCTGCTGCTGCGCTGACCGTCGGGGCCGCGCCAGGAGTCCGACCGGCCTGGACGAACGGCGTCCGCGATGGGCGCGCACCGTCTCGCGGCCGGCTCGGCTCTCGTCATCGCCTGCATCGCGGGCTGGGCGGTGAGCGCGAGCGCGCAGGCGCAGCCGACGGCGGCTCCCAAGCCGAACCGGGACAGCTCGATCGTGCAGCCGCTCACCGAGATCGGGCGCGTTCGGGCGCGCACGCCGTACTGCACCGCGCTCGCGCGCGCGCGGCCCGGGATCGACGCTGCGATCGCCTACGAGTTCGCCGTGCCGATTCTCGGCGACGACCTCGCGCACTTTCGCCTCGACTCGTACCTCACCAAGGATCAGTCGCTCACCAAGAGCGAGAGCGACGTGCGCGCATTGTGGCAGCTCGCGAAGGCGGGCCGCACGGAGGTGCAGGCGCTGCGCCAGGCCGCGAACGCCGACGGCGTCGATCCGGAGAAGCGCAAGGAGATGCTGGCCTTCGCCAACGCGCTCGACGGCGCGAAAGCGCGGCAGATGATGCTCGCGAAGTCGATCGCGCGGACCGTCGCAACGCTCGCCGAAGCTCCGGTGCACCTGCTGCTCGACGGGCCGCTCGACGATCACGGCGGCAGCGCGCTCGCGCGCGGCGGGAAGCTCTCGGAGTCGATCACGATGTCCCAGGTGACCGCCGTCGCGCAAACGCTCACGCAGGCCGACGCGCTCGCGGATCGCGTGCGCGCGCAGCAGATCTTCGCGACGTTCGCCGACGAAGATTTCATCCGCGACGATCTCAAGACGGCCGCCGAGCACGCGACCAACGCGATGCAGCTCGGCCGCTGCGACCAAGTCTAGCGCGCGAGCAGCGCCGCGGCGAGCAGCGCGGCAGGGGTGACCGCGATCCCCACCGCGGCGAACCGCAGCGGCGACACCTCGACGTTCGCGCGGCGCAGGATCGCCAGCCACAGCAGCGTCGCGAGCGAACCGTTCGCCGTCAGGTTCGGACCGACGTTGACGCCGACCAGCGCGGCGGCGCTGAAGGCGGCCGGCGGGTGCGCGGCCGCGACGTACTTGCCGAGATCGAGGCCGACCGGGAGGTTGTTCACCACGTTCGAGGCGAGCGCGCTCGCGAAGGCGATGCCGAGCTGCGCGAGCGGCGTCGCGACGTGGTTCGCCCACCCGAACAGCATCCGCGGCAGCGCTGAAGCGCCGGCGAGGTCGAGCGCCTCGACCAGCACGAACAGCGCCGCGGTCAGCGCGACGACCGGCCAGGCGATTCCGCGCGCGATCGCGAGCGGCGCGGCGCGCTCGCGCGTCGTCGCGAGGAGCGCCGCCGCAAGCCCGAGCGCGCACGCCACCGCTCCGAGCGGTCCGCCCAGCGACGACGTCGCCACCAACACCAGCGCGCCGACGACGAGGGCGCCGCTCGCGAGCGCGCGCGGCGGCGGCGCGCTTCCGTCGTGTACCATCAAGTCTGCTGCGACGTCGCGCCGGAACAGCAGCGCCAGCGCGGCGTACGTCAGCGCGATCGACGCAAGCGCGGCGAGCCCGAACGACATCAGCCAGCTGCCCAGCGGCGGGACGCCGGCATGCGCGAAGAAGAGCAGGTTCGACGGGTTGGAGATCGGCAGCACGAAGCTGGCCGCGTTCGCGACCAGCGCGCAGGCGAAGACGTACGCGTGCGGGCGCGCGTCGGTGCGTGCGACCGCCTGCAGCACCGCGGGCGTGAGCACCACGATCGTCGCGTCGTTCGAGAGAAACGCGGTCGTGCACGCGCCCGCCGCATAGACGAGCGCCAGCAGCCGCCCGCGCGAGCCGCCCGCCGCGCGGACCGCCCACGCCGCAATCCACTCGAAGACGCCCTCCACGCGCGCGAACTCCGCAAGCGCCATCATCCCGATCAGAAACAGGTAGACGTCGAGCCCGCGCGCGACGGCCGCATAAGCGGCGTTCGGCGCGAGCGCGCGCAAGAGGACGAGCGCGATTGCGCCGCCGCACGCCCACCACGCCTCGCAGATCTTGAACGGGCGAACGATCACGCCGAGCAGCGCGAGCCCGGCGATCACAGTGGCTACGATCGGATCAGGCGTTCGCCGCGCGCGAAGGGCGGTAGAGGTGCGCGCCGCCGTAGACCGGCAGGCCGCCGACGATCGTCGAGAGGACCTGGTACTCGTCGCTCCAGATCGAGAGGTCGGCGCGTTTCCCGGGCTCGATCGTGCCGAGCTCGCGGTCGAGGTTTAGCAGCCGCGCCGGGCTGCGCGTCGCGTTGGCGATCGCGGTCTCGAACGGGATGTCGGCGTAGATCATCAAGTTGCGCACGGCTTGGTCCATCAGCAGCGCGCTGCCGGCGATCGTACCGTCCTCGGCGCGCACGACGCCGCCTTCGATGCGGTAGCCGCTCCCGGCCGGCGGCATGTTGTCGGTCGCCAGGACCAGCCGGTCGTGCAGCGTGCGGTAGAGCAAGTCGACCATCGCGGGCGCCACGTGGTAGCCGTCGCAGATCAATTGCACCGTCGTGCGCGACTCTTGGATGAACGCCGCGAGAATCGAAGGGTCGCGGTGGTCGAGCGGCGGCATCGCGTTGAACGCGTGCGTCACCGTGCGGAAGCCGAGCCCGATCGCGAGCATCCCCTCGCGGTAGTGCGCCGCGGTGTGTCCCGCCGAGCACACGATGCCTTGGTCGAAGAAGAAGCGCGCGACCTCGTCGACGCCCTCGGCCTCCGGCGCCATCGTCACCAGCACCAGCGCGCCGCGGCAGGCTTCGATCATCTCCTGCGCGCGCTCCATCGTCGCCGGCAGGATCCACTCCGCGCGGTGGACGCGGCGAAACTTCGGGTTCAGGAACGGCCCTTCGAAATGAATGCCCAGACACCGCGCGCCGATCGGATCGCCGGCTTCGACGAGCTGGTTTGCGGCTTCCGAGACTTCCGCCGCCGCGTGCATCATCGACTCCCACGGCGCGGTCATGATCCCGGCGCAATAACCGGTTGCTCCCTGCCGCGCGTACGCGCGCGCGGCGACTTCGACCGCGGTTCCTTGATCGCGGTTGAACAGAAACTCGTCGGCGCCGTTGGTGTGGACGTCGATCAGACCCGGAGCGACGATCGCGCCGTCGGGCGGGCGCAGATCGGTAGGACCGTCCTCGGGAAGTATCCGTGCGATCCGCCCGCGGTCCACGGCGATCCGACCGTGGGCCAGCGTGCCGTTGCCGAGCGCGATTCGCGCGGGCCCGAGGATGTAGGTGTCGGACACGTCCGGTTCGATTCGGGGACGGCGCGTCGGCGACCCTCTTTCAAAATACTCAGGAAAAGCTAAGGAACGTATGCCTACGAGCGGCTCCCGAAGAGCCGCCGAATGAACGATTTACGCTCGCTTGGTACGGTGTCGGACGGTCGCGGCGCCGCGGCTGCCAAGCGCTCGCGTTCGGCGCGCTCGCGCTCGCCGCGCGCGAGCCGCGCCATGTGCTCCTCGGCGTGCGACTCCAGCGTCGAGCGGAGGGCGAGCAGCTCGTTCCAGCCGGCCGGCGCGCGGCTCGCGTCGAGCGCTTCGCGGTACTCGAGCGTCGAGGTGGTGAAGATCCGCTGCGGAACGATCGCGCGCTCGCGCAGGTAGCGGTCGGCGAGCATCACGACGTTGCGGCGCTCGGCCGAGTCTTCGTGATCCGCCATCGTGTGCACGAACGCGATCGGCTTGCCGTCGCGCGCGATCTGCGCGTACAGCTCGAGCTCGCGGTCGTCGAGCTGGCGCGAGAAGAGCGCCAGGATCTCGCTCGCCGCCGACGCGGCGGCGCGCACGATCTCGCCGGCGAGCGGGAAGCCGGAGTCGAACGCCGGCGTGTGCACGAGCACGAGCTCGCGCGGGAGCGTCCACGGCGTCTCGATCAGGACCGGCGTGCGCGCCGCGGCCTCCAGCGTCTCGTCGAGCGCGATCTCGTTCCAGCCCGCGTCGTCGCCGAGCGCATACGCGCGATGGCGCTCGCCGTAGCGCACGTGCACCGGAAAGTGCAGCTCGACGTCGGCGCCTTCGTCGGCCAGCACGCGCGAGCCGGCGATCGCGTTGATCAAGCTCGACTTGCCGCGTTTGAAGGCGCCGATCACCGGGACGCGCCAGCGCTCGGGGCGCAGACCGTGCTCGTACGTGAGCGGATCGAAGCGCGCGCCGTCGGACGCCGCGACGCGCGCCGTCCCGGCGCGCGGGTCGAGCGGGATCGAGGGATCGGCGAGCTCGGCGCGTTCGGCGCGGCTCTCGCGCGCGAACGCTTCGGTGCGCGTCTCCACGCGCGTCGCGAGCATGCGCGCGGCGGATGCGCGCTCGCGCGCCGCGCGCGCGGCCGCGGCGCGGTCGTCGCCGGCGGCGTGCGCGGCGAGCGCGCGCTCGAGCGGACCGATCGCTTCGGCGCGCACGCGCGGCGCCAGCGCGGCGGCCCGCGCGCCGAGCCCGCGCGCGATCGTCTCGACCTGCGCGGCGATGCGGTCGACGTACGCTTCGAGCTGCGCGTCGAAGGCGGGATAGATCGTCGCGCCGAGATCGGCGAGCAGCTCGCGCTTCATGTACGCGTCCGGCGGTGCGGCGCCGAAGCGCTGCGCGACCGCGTCAACCAGCGCGACGGCGGGACCGCCGAGCGCGCCGAGGACGATCGAGCTGCGCAAGCCGGTCTCGATGTCGGTGCTCCACGCGCCGCTCGAGGCGTCGGCGCCGAACGCGCGCGCGGCGTCCTCGGTGACCGGAAAGCGTTCCGCCGCCAGCGCGTCGAGCAGCGGCGCCAGAACGCCGCCGCGGTCGGCCTCGCGCGCCGCGCCGACGACCGCAGCGGACGCGCTCTTCGCCTCCTCGCGCAGGCGTTTCGCAACCAGCTCGGCGGCGTCGGCGGCGAAGCGCCCGATCGCCGTAGCCAGCACGTCGTCGACCAGGATGTGCAGCTTCTGGCGGTCGCGCAAGCGCGCGACGTCGGCGACGTCGAACGAGCGCGCGATCGTGCGCGCCAGCGCCGCGCGCATCTCGGCGCCGCGCGCGCGCGTCGTCGCGGCGAGGTTCGCGCCGGTTGAGTCGAGCGCCGCGCGCGCGGCCTGCGCCGCCGCGTCGAACGCGTCGAGCGCGGGCGCGACCGCGTCGCGCCGCGCGCGCGCTTCGTCCGCCGGAGTTTCCAGCGCGGCTGCGTCGAACGCGAGCGCGTCGGCGGCGTGCGTCGCGACGCGGCGCGCTTCGGCGGCGGCGCGGCGCAGACGCGAGCGGCCCGTCGTCGCGACCAGCGAGGCGTCGAGCGCCTCGAGAAACGGCCGAAAGCGGCTCTGCTCGATCAGCGCGCCGTCGTGCTGCAGCAATCCTTCGGCGTACTCGCGCGCGGAGAGCGGAAAGACCGGCGTCCCGGGCGCGTGCTTCGCGGCCTGCGCGACGATGCGCTGCGCCGCCGCCTGCCAGGCCTCGGGCGCGTCCGCGCTCGGCGTGCCGGAACCTTCACGCATCCGCCACAAGTCGATCTTCGTCTGCACGATGAAGACCGACTCGATGTAGCGCCGGACGATGCCGAGAAAGGACGCGTCGCCTTCGGTGAACGGCTGCTGCGTATCGATCAAATAGAGCACCGCGTCGGCGCCCGGCAGGTACGAAAGCGTCGCGCGGCGGTGCGCCGGGTTGATCGAGGCCAATCCCGGCGTGTCGGCGACGACGAACCCGCCTTTGAGAAAATCGGAGTCGACCGCGACGCGCACCAGCACCGGCGCGCCGGAGTCTTCTGCGGCCGTCGCGTCGTGCAGGTGCGCCTCTTCCGCGACCGCGACGAAGCGCGCCAGGTGCCCGAGCGGCACGCGCTCTTCGCGACCGTTCGCGTAGACCGCCGTCGCCGACTCGTCGGCGGCGTAGGCGAGCTCGGTGATCGTCGCGGTCGAGGGGTTGATGTCGGTCGCGAGCAGTCCGGCGATGCGCTTCCCGCCGGGACGCTCCTCGAACTCGACCTTGCCGAGCAGCGCGTTGAGCAGAAACGACTTCCCGCTCGAGAACTCGCCGACGACCGCGAGCACGAAGCGCCCGTCGCGCAGCCGCGCGATCGTGCGCGCCAGCGCTTCGGCGTCGTCCGCGCCGTCATGGCGGCGCGCGGCGTCCGCAGCGACCGCCGCGCGAAGCTCGTCGAGGCAGTCGGCGACGTCGTCGCGCGCGCGGCGATAGATCTCGAGCGGGTCGGTCACGCGGCGCTCACGCCGGGCCGCTTCGCGACGGGCCGGATGCCTTCCGTCAGCTTCTCCGCATCGGCGGAGCAGGAACCGAGCGCGGCGTCCCCGTACTCGCCAGCCCACGCTTCGACCGGGGTGTCTCTTGAGCGATCATACGACGATTCCGCGCTATCTCCGAGGTCGCGGTGCGGCCCTCCATCTGCCGCGCAGCAAAGCCGCCCTTGACGAGTTCCATGCCAAGATCAAGCAGAAGGTGGACGCCGTCACGGCGGCCGGCGAGGGCGGGCAGTGGGATCCCACCGTGCAGGCGATGGCCGATCTCATCGCCGCGGATCCGATCATCCGGATGTACGCCGAGGAGATGATCGTCCAGGTGCAGCAGCTCCCGAACCCGCCGCCCTCGACGGTGACGTCGGTCGAGCAAATGCTCGAAGCCCTCAACTACATCGTCACGCTGGCGCCGGAGTACAATCCCGATCCGAGCCAGCGGAACGCGTTTCCGATGTCGTCGCTCTTCGCGTACCTGATGATGACGGTCGCCGGCGAGGCGCTGTTCCGCAACCGAGCCTACAACGCTTCGGTCCAGGCAATCCTGCAGCAGTGGTGCGCCTACCTCAACAGCCCCGACAGCACGAGCGTGCTCAATGACGGTTACTACGGCTGGATCTCGCCGCCCGCGATCACCGAGTTTCACCTCGACGACTTCATCTTCGACCCGAATGCGCCGTTCGGGGGCTGGACGTCGTACAACGATTTCTTTCACCGCGAGATCCAGCCGCAGAACCGCCCGGTCGCGGGACCGGGCGATCCGACGGTCGTCGTCTCCGCCAACGACGGGAACCTGGTGTCGATCGCGCAAGGCGTGCAGCGGACGGCTCAGTTCTGGCTCAAGGACGAGCCGTTCTCGCTGGCCGACATGCTCAACGACAGCTCGTTCGTCGACCGCTTCGTCGGCGGCGACGTCGTGCAGACGTTCTTGAGCGGCGCCAACTACCACCGCTGGCGCGCGCCGATCTCGGGCACCGTGGTTTCCACCGAGGTCGTGGGCGGCCTCATGTTCAGCGACGCGGAGGCAGCCGGTCTCGACCCGAACGCCGTGCTCTCGGAAGGCTACTACGCGTCGGTGAACACGCGCGGGCTCGTCTACATCGACAGCGGCGATCCGGTGCTCGGCACGGTCTGCGTGATCCCGATCGGCATCACCGAGATTTCGTCGGTCACGATCACGGTGCAGCCGGGCCAAGTCATCGCGAAAGGCGACGAGCTGGGCTACTTCAGCTACGGCGGCTCCAGCATGTGCCTCGTCTTTCAACCCGGCGCCATCGCAAGCTACACGGTGGGCCCGCCGCCGCCGTACCCCATCGTCGATCCGAGCAGCGGGCCGCCGGTGGTCGCCAACGCGCAGATCGCCGTCGCGAACGTGTGACGCGGTCGCGCGCGTTCAGCCGCGGATGACCGCCAGCGCCTCGTCGCGGTGCTGCTCCATCAGCGCGCGAGTGTCGCCTTCGACGTTGACGCGCAGCAGCGGCTCGGTGTTCGACTTGCGCACGTTGAGCCACCAGTCGGGATACTCGATCGTCACGCCGTCGAGGTGGTCGACCTTCGCGTCCGTGTAGTGCCGTTCGAGCCGCTGCATCTCGCGGTCGGCGTCGGCGACCGGCAAGTTGATCTCGCCCGAGCGGAAGCGCGTGTTGTACGGCGCGATCGCCTTCGTGATCGGGCCGTCGATCTCGCTGAAGAGATCGAGGCACTGCAGCAGCGCGATCATCCCCGAGTCGGCGAACCAGTTCTCGCGGAAGTAGAAGTGGCCGCTGTGCTCGCCGCCGAAGGGGATGTCTTCCTCGCGCATGATCGGCTTGATCAGCGAGTGCCCGACAGGCGAGCGCCGCGGGATCCCGCCGTGCGCCGTGACCGCCTCGGGGACGCTGCGCGAGCAGATCAGGTTGTAGAGGATCTTCGAGCCGGGATACTTCTTGAGCGTCGCGACGCCGACCGCGGCGGTGACGATGCTGCCGTCGGGGAAGCCGCCCTGCTCGTCGACGATGAACATCCGGTCGGCGTCGCCGTCGAACGCCGCGCCGAGATCGCAGTGCTGCTCCAGCACCGCTTTGCGCAGGGCGAGCTTGTTCTCGTCCTCGATCGGCGAAGCCGGATGGTTCGGAAACGTTCCGTCCAGCTCGAAGTACAGCGGGACGACCTCGACCTGCGGCAGGTACTTGAACACGTACGGCACGGTCAGCCCGGCCATCCCGTTGCCGGCGTCGATCGCGATCTTGTAGGGCTTGATCTTGGCGACGTCGCGGATGAAGGAGACGCAGTGCTTGCCGAAGTCGTCGAGGATCTCGCGCGAGCCGACCTTCCCTTTGCGCGCCGGCTCCTTGAAGTCGCCGGCGAGCGCGAGGTCGCGCACCTCGCCGAGCCCCGTGTCGAGCGAGATCGCCTGCGCTTCCTCGCGGCAGAACTTCAGCCCGTTGTACTGCGCCGGGTTGTGCGAGGCCGTGATCATCACGCCGCCGTCGAAGCCGTAATGGCCGACCGCGAAGTAGAGCGCGTCGGTCGAGATCATCCCGATGTGCGTCACGTCGGCCCCGCCTTCGGTCGCGCCGCGGGTGAGCGCTTCGATCAGCGCCTCGCCCGAGGGCCGCATGTCGCGGCCGATACAGATGTTGGTGCGGCCCAGCGCCTGCACGAACGCGCGTCCGATCAGATAGGCGACCTCGGGGGTGAGCTGGGTTCCGACGATCCCGCGGACGTCGTAGCTCTTGAAGATCGACGTGTCGAACGCGTTGGGCATGGCCGGGCCGGTTTCGGAAGGCCGCCCCGCGACCCCTACGCTGTTGCGGCGAGCGGTCGCCGCGTGCATCGTTTCCGAGCGGCGCGGGCACCGCAGCCGGTGTGCGGGATTCACGGGCCGGCTTTTCGCTGATCGAGATCCTCGTCGCGGCCGCGGCGTTCGCGGTGGTCGCGTTCGGCGCGTTCGAGGTGGTGCGGCAGCTCGTCGCGAGCTCGCGCCAGCTCACCGCGCGGCATCTCGCCTACGCGTCGCTCGAGCGGCTCGGCGCGCAGCTGCGCGCCGAAGCGCGCACGGCGACCGCGATCTGGAGCAGCTCGCCGACCGCGGACGCGGCGCACGACGGCTGCGTGCAAGTCGACTTCTTCACCGCCGACGCAGCCGGACCGAAGTTCTGGAGCTACCGCAACTTCCCGCACCACACGGATGCCGACGCAGCTCCCGGCGACGCGCTGGTGCGGCTCGCCGGGAGCGCGCCGCTCGCCGCCTGCGACGCGGCGCAAACCGGCGAGGTCGTGCTCTCGCACGTGCAGCCGCCGCTCGTCGTGAGCGCCCTCGCGGCGAACGCGCTCGCGGCGCACCTCGATCCGTACCTGCAGCAGCCCGATTCGCCGTTCGTCGCCGCGAGCGTTCCGGCGGTTGCGCCGGTCGCGCTCGGCGTGCTCGACGCGAGCGGGAACGCGGTGAGCGGCGCCAACACGACCCTCGAGCTGCGCGTCGACACGGCGGACGGATCGCGCGTCGTCGACTTGCTCCCCGGCGTCTTTCCGAACGGCTTCACCGAGGTGCTGCACTACACGTGCAGCGAGCGCTGCGACGCCGGCCACGACACCGCCGCACCGAAGACGCTCACCAGCTGCGCGCTGAGCTGGCAGCCGGGGTGGAGCACGTTCGTGCGCTGGAGCGACTACGCGACGAACGCCGACGGTTCGCTGACGTTCCCGAGCGGCTGGTTCATCGGCGGCAGCTTCGTCTTCACGTACTCGGGGACGCGCGCGTCCGACGGCGGAACCGACACGCTGGTCAAGCCGTACGCGGCGACGAACTGGGACGCGGCGCGCGACTACGCGGTGTTTCCGCCGGACCGTTCGGCGGCCGACGGATCGCTCGCGGGAAGCTTCGCGCCGTGGGACGTGCGCGCCGAGTCGCCGGCGGCGTGGCTCGCCGACTTCGCGCCGTATCTGGCCGCCGGAACGCGCGCGCCGGTCGACGCGGAGAAGCAGCGCTGCGACGCCGTGCAAGCGCAAGGAGCCAGCGGTGGATTCTATGCGAACGGCTGACTTGCTGCGAGCGGCCGAGCGCGGCTTCACGCTGCTCGAGCTGCTGATCTGCATGGCGATCCTCGCGCTCGTGAGCGCCTCGACGCTCGGCGCGTTCGCGGCGGTCGCGCGCAACGCGGCGACCGGCAGCGCGCGGGAGCTGGCGCTGATGGTCGGCGAGAACGCGCTGGTGCGCGCCCGTGCGGCGATCGCGTACGCGTCTTCACCGGCGCAGGACGGCGCCGCGCTGATCGGCGACCGCTCGTGGGGGCTCGTTCCGGGACCGAGCAGCTACGTCGCGGGCGCGCAGCTGCGCGCGGCCGCGCCGTGCGGCGCGCAAGCGGCGTTGCTGCTGAAGCTGCCGGTCGCGACGGCGTACGACGCGCCCAGCGAACGTTTCACCGTCGTCGTCACGTACCCGCGCGATCCGTGCCGCGCGGCGAGCGAGGGCGCGATCGCGCCCGACAACGCCGCGACGGTGACGCTCGCCGAAACGCTTCCGCCGTCGGTCTATCCGCCGGGCCAGGTGCTGCGGCGCACCGTCGCGCCGCCGGCGAGGATGTAGTGCTCGGCACGACGCTGTGGTTCGTGCTCGCGATCGGCGTGCTGGCCGGCGCGCTGCTGAACGGCGCCGCGGCGTTCGCCCGCGCCGGCGTGCAGGCCGCGGCCGACCACGCGGTCGAGGCGGCGCTGCACGACGCGGTCGCCGACTACCAGAACGCCTTGCAAACGGCGATCGCGCAGAGCGCCGCGCCGCTCGCGCCGAGCGAGCCGTTCACCGGTTCCACGCCCTCGCTCGACGCGTACGCGCACGCGCTCGCCGCGCTGCCGAACCCGCTGCAGCGCACCTACCCGGCGAACGATCAAAGCGCGCCAGCCGGTCCGCGCTTCACGCTCGCGTACACCGTCACGCCGACGACGCTCGCGGCTCCGGACTGTCCGCAACTCGGCGCGGCGCCGTCAGCGCAAGGCTCGGACACGGTCGCGTGGCTGCAGTGCAGCGGCTTCGTGCAAGAGTCGCGCCTTTCGCTGCACGTCGCCGTGAGCGTGCTCGACGCGGCCGGCGCGCAGACGCTGGCGCGCCGCGATCAGTACGTGACGCTGCGGGTGTTCGCGCAGCCGCCGTACAGCGCGCTCGTCGGCCGCAAGGACGCTGCGGCGCCGGACGATGCCGCCGACTCCGGCGCTCCGTCACCGCCGGCGCACGAAGGCGACCTCGGCGGCGGGACGCTCAGCGGCGCCTCACCCCCGCCCGCGGCGAGCCCGTGGCCGGCCGGCGGGACGCTGATCCACGTGCGCTACGAGTGCGCCGACGGCGCCGGGCACTGCGCCGGCGCCGCGCCGCCCGATCCCGACGCGGACCTGCGCGCGGGCGCGCGCTGGTCGAACGGAAACCGGCCGGCGCCGTGAGTGGCTTAGAAGCGCTGGTTCCAGCGGCGGCGGCGCTGGAGGACGGGCTTCGGTCCGCGGTGCGGGTAGAGCGAGAGCGTCGAGAGCGAGGCGCCGCAGAAGAAGCCGACCAGATCGGCGGTCACCTCGTACATCGTCTTGCTCGTCATCGGCGTGCGCGAGCGCAGCACCGGAACGCGCGCCTGCACGAACGCGACGGCCGCGTTGCCGGGCGAGTCGTACGCGATCCGCACCGTCGCGTTGCCGCGGCGGAAGAGGATGGTGTCGCCGTCCTCGTTCTCGATCCGCATCCCGGGGACCAGGATCGGAAGCGCTTCGCGGATGCGCGCGACGTAGACGTCGAACGCCAGACTGCGCGCGAACTCGACGCCGCTCGGGGTGGGGCCCATCGCCGCCGTGCCGGACCGGTTCATGGCCGAGCCTGCTGCTGGACGCGTGCAGCTTCGAAGAATGCCGCGCGGTTCAAGTCCGCGTGCCGCGGGCAGGGAACGAGATCGCACGCGCCGGCGTGCTCCCGCGCGGCGCACCCGCAGCGCCAGACGTGATCTTCCGTGTCGTCCAGCCCGCTTTGCGCATATCGGAACGTGCGGCTCGGGAGCCCTAAGATGGACCGTAGAAAAACGAACGTGTGCTGGTAGATACGCACTTCGCCCTGTCCTTGGGAATGCAACAGGTCCCACACCTCGACCGGGACGTTCAGCATAAGCGAGCGAGCTCACAGTTGCAAGCGATCGCCGCCGGCTCAGCACAATATAAACCGTCGTTTTACCGTCCCGTGACGAACGTGCGTTCGGCCCGTCGCTCCGTCAGCGCGCCGTCAACGGCGTCAGGAACGCTTCCAGCGTCGCGTTGACGCTCTCCGGCTCTTCCTCGTGCGGCAGCAGGCCGCTGTGCGCGAACGTCGTCAGCCGCGCGTCGCGCGCAAGCCGCAAGAACTCGTCGGCGTTCGCGCGCGGGTTGAGCGCCGGCGCGCGCTCGCCCCAGAGCACGTGCAAAGGCATCGTCAAGAACGGCAGGTCGCGCGCGACGTCGCAGTCGAGCGCGCCGCCGGCGAACGCCGCCGGGACGTAGCGCGCGCCGGGCTGGTGCATTACCGCGTAGTAGTGCTCGACGATCTCGTCGGTAACGTGCGCGGGATCGCCGTAGACCTGCCGCTCGAGAAACCACCGGATCGACGGCTTCGAGCCCAGCACGTTGAAGAGCGCTTCGCCGACCAGCGGCGAGCGCAGCAGCACCGTCAGCGCCGAGCTCACGCCGCGCGGCCCTTTGTCGAGCGTTCCGGCGAGCCCGGCCGGGCAGATCACCGCGAGCCGCTCGATGCGGTCGTGCGCGCGCGCCGCGGCGCGAATCGCGAACGCCGCGCCGAGCGAGGACGCGACGAGCGCGGCCGGCTCGGCGCCGAACGCGTCGAGCGCCGCCGCGATCTGCTCGACGAACACGTCGGCGCCGTACGCGAGCTTCGGCTTGTCGGAGAGCCCGCAGCCGAGCAGGTCGAACGCGACGACGCGGCGCGTCTGCGCGAGCAGCGGGAAGAGCTTGCGAAACTCGTACGACGACGCGCCGGCCGAAACGCCGTGGACCAGCAGGACGAGCGGTCCGGTGCCGGCTTCGGTCGCGAAGATCTCGTGGCCGCGCCACGTCCACGCGCGGCGGGTTCCGCCGAGCGCGTTGGTGGGCAGCGGAGCGTTGCCGAGCGCGCGATTCGCCGCAGCGATCGCGCCGGTGACGCCCGCGCCGGCGACGAGAGGTCGAACGATTCTCTTCACGATGTCCTGCGGTCACGGAACGGCCAGCCGAAGCGGGCGGTTCCGTGCCTTCTTCACCGTACCCACAAGGACACGCCCCCGCGCTTGTCGCAAGGCGGGGCGTGGTCGCCCGCGTCCTCGGCGTGCTTGCCGTGCTCGCCGCGCTGAGTGTCCCCGTGCAAGCTTCGCCGTGCGGCGTACCGGTCGGGCGAGTCGTCACGCTCAAGTCGACCGAGCTGGACCCCGACGTCTTCGTCTGGGACGCCAAGCAGCGCGTCGTCGACTACGCGGGCGGGTTCTGGCACGACAGCCGCGACGTCATGCAGCACACCCTGCTGGCCAAGCCGGGGACCCGCGCCGTGATCGTGACGTGCAGCGCCGGGATCGTCCATCCGAAATACGCCGCCGACGCGCGCGACGCGATCGGGATCAAGCTCACCAACGGCCCGAACAAAGGCCGGTACGGCTGGGTCACCTCGGACGACATCCACCAAATCGTCGCCGGCCGCTGAGCGCCGAACGCTTTCGCCATTTGTCGACACACGTCGTGACGAACGGCTGATTCGTTCGCCATTTCCCTAATTGCAGGCGCGTGCGCGCCCTTTAGAATGAACGGGTGGAGAAGATCAGTGCCGGCGACACCGCCTGGGTCTTGGCATCGGCCGCCCTCGTCATGCTGATGACGCCGGGGCTCGGCTTTTTCTACGGCGGCCTCGTCCGCCGCAAGAACGTGCTTTCGACCGTGATGCACAGTTTCTTCATCCTGTGCCTGATCAGCGTGCAGTGGGTGCTGTGGGGATACTCGCTGGCGTTCGGACCCGATTGGAAAGGGCTCGGCATCATCGGCGACCTCTCGTGGATCGGCCTGAACGGGGTGGGGACGAAACCGAATCCGGACTACTCGGCGACGATCCCGCACCAGGCGTACATGGTGTTCCAGCTGATGTTCGCGGTGATCACTCCGGCGCTGATCAGCGGCGCGTTCGCGGAGCGCAAGCGGTTCAAGGCGTTCGTGCTGTTCAGCCTGCTGTGGGCGACGTTCGTCTACGACCCGCTCGCGCACTGGGTGTGGGGACACGGCGGCTGGCTGAACAAGCTCGGCGCGCTCGACTTCGCGGGCGGTACGGTCGTGCACATCTCCTCCGGCGTCTCGGCGCTCGTCGCCGCGTGGGTGCTCGGCAAGCGGATCACGCACAAGACGGGTGAGGAGGTCGAGCCGCACGACATCCCGATGGTCGTGCTCGGCTGCGCGCTGCTGTGGTTCGGCTGGTTCGGCTTCAACGCCGGCAGCGCGCTGGCGGCGAACGGGCTCGCGGTCAGCGCGTTCGTCAACACGAACACCGCCGCGGCGATGGCCGCGCTCACGTGGCTGACGATCTCGTGGGCGCACAAAGGCGTGCCGAGCGTCGTCGGCGCGACGGCCGGCGCCGTCGCCGGTCTGGTCGCGATCACACCTGCGGCCGGCTACGTCACGCCCGGCGCGTCGATCCTCATCGGTCTGATCGTTTCGCTGGTGTGCTACGGCGCGGTGATGCTGCGCGACAAGATGAACGTCGACGACGCGCTCGACGTGTGGGCCGTGCACGGCGTCGGCGGGACGGTGGGCGCGCTCGCGACCGGCTTGTTCGCGACGGTCGCGATCAACGCGGGCGCCGCGAACGGCTTCTTCTACGGCAACCCGGCGCAGCTCAAGGTGCAGGCGATCGCGGTGAGCGCGGCCTGGATCTTCAGCGGCGCGATGACGTTCGTCATCCTCAAGGTCGTCAACGTGATCGTCCCGCTGCGCGTCACCGAGCGAGAGGAAGCGATGGGACTCGACCTCTCGCAACATTCCGAGATCGCCTACAGCCCCTCATAACGCCGCAAGGAGCTTTCGTTCGGTGGAAATCATCGTCTCGTTGATCGCCTTCTTCGCCCTGATCGTCTCGTGGTTCGTCCTGCCGGCGGCGCCGCGGCAAGCGAAAGAAGTCCACGTGCGCGCCGCTCCGGAGCCGCTGGCCACCGCAGCGTAGCGCGCCGAAGCTCGCGCGAGCTTTCAGCGCGGGACGGCGTTGCGGTGGAACGCCAGGCCGCCGGGCCGGCGCTCCACCGTCACCGCGACGCCGTACGCGCGCGCGATCGACTCGGCGGTCAGCGCGCGTTCCGGCGGGCCGTCCGCGACGACGCCTTCGCACCCCAGCACGACGACGCGGTCGGCGAACGCGGCAGCCTCTTCGAGCTGGTGCAGCACCGCGACGACGAGCGCGCCGTCCTCCGCGAGCTCGCGGACGAGTTGCAGCGTCTCGACCGAGGCTTTCAAGTCGAGGTGCGACGTCGGCTCGTCGAGCAGCACGACCGCGGCGCGCTGCGCGATCGCGAGCGCGATCCAGACCCGCTGCCGCTCCCCGGCGGAGAGCGTTCCCAGCTCCCGCGCGCGAAACGGCGTAAGCCGGGTGCGCGCCAGCGCGTCGTCCACCACGGCCGCGTCGTGTTCGGTCGCCTCCCACTCCCACCAGCGGTGGTGCGGAAAGCGCGCCGCCGCAACCGCGTCGGCGACGCTCAGCGCGGCGAGAACCGGTTCGGTCGGATCGACCAGCGCGATCCGCTTGGCGCGTTCGCGCGCGTCGAGCGCGCGCACGGCGACGCCGTCCAAACGCACGCTTCCGGCGGCCGGCGCGAGCGCGCCCGCCATCGTGCGCAGCAGCGTTGTCTTGCCGACGCCGTTGGCGCCGACCAGCGCGACGAGGCCGCCCTCGAGCGCGAGCGAGACGTCGCGCAGCAGCGTTCGGCCGCCGCGCTCGATCTCGACGCGCTCGAGGGCGAGCGTCACCGCAGCGCTAGTTGCATTGACCGGCCGGTCCGATGCAGGCGCCGTTGTCGTCGTAGCTTCCCTGCGTCAGCGCGCCCTGCACGGATCCACCCGGCGCGGACGCCGAGTTGAGCTCGACGAGCGAGCCGCCGGATTTCGCCGTATTGAAGAACAGCGTCGCGCCGCTGATCAGCTTGGCGTGCACCGTGACGCTCGGCGTGAGCTTGATGCGCGCCGCGCCGCCCGGGTTCGACAGGGTGATGTCCTCGGGCGAGCGCGGTCCGTCGAAGCGCAGGTTGTACGTCGTTCCGCCGGGGAACGTGATCGTCGTGAGCCCGTTCAGCAGCACGTTGCTGCCGAACGTGAAGCGCGGATCGGTCGAGGCGACGTTGCGCGCGCCGAGCGCCGCGGCGAACTCGTCGTAAAGCTGCGCCCACGTCTCGCCGTTTCCGGCCTCGGCGACGATCGGGTGCAGGTTCGCGACGCTCGACGAGGACGGGCTCAGGTCGGCGTACAGCCGGTGCAGCGCCGCGTCGCCGCCGAACCGGTCGTACATGTAGCGCGCCAAGAGATACGCGCCGCCGTAGCTGCCCTGCGTGTTGTGGAAGAAGCCGTAGCTCGGCGTCTGCGACGTGCTCAGCGGGTCTTGGTCGTACCCGGTGAACGAGGGGATCGAGAAGTTCCCCGGCGCGAACATGTACGCCCAGGCGTCGTAGCGCGGCTCCCACGACTGCGGCGAGTTGACGCCGCTGCCGAGCACGAGATCCTCGGCCAGCTCGGAGCAGCCTTCGTCGACCACCGGGTCGTCGAAGTAGCCGGTAACGTTGTTCTGCAGCTCCGGGATCAGCACTTTGTTCAGCGCGTGGAGATAGTGCTGGAACTCGTGCGGCACCGAGCGCGGCATGTCGAGCGTGCGCCAGAACCCCTCGTCGGCGACCGTGCTGGAGCCCGTATTATACTTGTCGGCGCCGATGACGACCATCGGAAGCTGGTTGCTGGGTGCGTGCGGGCCTTTGAACGCACAGTTGAGCTCTTGGTCGTTCAAGTCGTTGCGGAAGTCGAAGTAGCCGCCCTCGCCGTTGGCGGCGAGTGCGTTCGTCACGAGGATGCTGACGTGGGGATCGGTTCCGGAGAGATCGACGGTCGGCTGATACGACGCTTGCGGCAACGGCGCCCCGGTGGTGTCGCATTGCGTGTACTGCTGGTTCGCGTGGAAGAAGGCCGGGCCGTAGGCGGCCGTCTCGCGCGCGTAGTCGGTGTCGAACGTGCTCGCGGTCGTGTTCCAGTCGGCCGCGGTCGTGTTGAAGCTCGGGTCGGTCGTGACCGCGTTCTCCACCCAAACGTAAGCGTGGTTGGAGACCGCTTGCAGCGTCGCCGGAACGTCGAGATAGCACTGACCGCCTTGGCTTTGATCGGGTGGATTGCACGTTCCGCCGACGCCCGTGATCGCGTTTTGCAGAACGTGGAACGTTCTGGTGGCGCCAACGGAGAAGCTCTGCGCCCGCCGCAGGCTCTCGGCCCGCCGGCTCAGCGGCACCCGCGAGCGGGACTGGGTTTGCTTCGCGTAGATGCGCGTCAGGGCACTGGTCCGCGGATCGAGCTGCGGACGGTACGGAAGGACCGCCACCCGCTCCATCGACATCGGCGCTCGCTGGTTCGCCGCAATGCGCACGGTTGCGGTGACGCGTGTGCGCGCGCCCGGCACTTGTCCGCCGGCGCTCTCGCTCGCGGTCACGTCGTATTCCGTCAAGCTGGTGCCGGCCGCGGCTTCGGCCGGCGTGTCGGTGCTCTGCACGACGAAGGTGCCGTCTGCCGACGCGTTCAGCATCGAGGATGCGAATTGGTTCGACGCGTTCGCCGCGAGCTGCGTCACGCCGCCGCTCGGCGCAACGTATCCGGCCGCGGGCGGCGTCGCCGTCGCAACCGGCGTCGGCGTCGGCGTCGGCAAACCGCCGCCTCCTCCGCCGCCCGGAATCGAGCCACCGCCGCCGCCGCCGCCACCGCATGCCGCTAGTGCGGCGAAAAAAACGACCGCGAGAGCCGGTCGCACCCGTGCGTTCATATGCATGGCGCCCTCCGTACGCCGCCCGCTCGGCTCGCACCCGTCGGCTCAAGCGTACGCATGTGCGGCACCGCGCAAATACAACACCAAGAACGTCGGTACGCCGACGAACGCGAGCAGCACGCCGAGCGGGATCTCAGCCGGTGCCGCAAGCGTGCGCGCGAACGCGTCGGCGAGCACGACGAGCGCTGCGCCGACCAGCACGCTCGCCGGAACGAGCGCGCGCAGATCGGGGCCGACGACGCGCCGCGCGAGATGCGGGACGACCAGCCCGACGAAACCGAGCAGCCCCGCGAGCGCGACCGCGGCCGCGGTCAGCAGCGTCGAGGCGACGAGCAGCGCCCACTGCAAGCGGGTGACGTCGACGCCGAGCGCGGCGGCGCGTCCTTCGCCGAGCCGCAGCACGTTGAGCGCCGGAATCGCCGCGGCGCCGATCAGCGCGCCGAGAATTACTTCAGGCGTGGCGGCGCCGAGATCGGACCAGCCGCGCCCGGCGAGCGAGCCGGCGAGCCAGGCGAGGATCGCTTCGCTCGCGGTGCCGCGCGCGAGCCGCTCGAGCGCGAGCGCGACGACCGCCGACAACAGCGCGGAAAGCGAGATGCCCGCCAGCACCAGCCGTTCCGCGTCGAGCCGCGGACCGCGCCGCGCGAGAACCGCGACCAGCACCGCCGTCGCCAACCCGGAGACGAATCCCAGCGGCGGAATCAGCACCGGTGCGACGCCGAGCGTCGCGGCGATCGCGATCGAAGCGCCGGCCCCGCTCGCGACGCCGGTCAGATACGGATCGACGATCGGGTTGCGCAACAGCGCCTGCAACAGCGTGCCGGCGAACGCGAGCGCGCCGCCGACGACCGCGGCGAGAACGACGCGCGGCACGCGCAGTTGCCACACGATCGTCGCCGCGTCGCCGCCCGACGAGGGATGGAGCAGCGCGTTGAGGAGCGCGTCGGGCGCGAGCGCGGCGCCGCCGAACGCGACGCCCGCCAGCATCGCGAGCGGGACCAGCGCGGCGAGCGCCGCCAGCCTCACCGCGTCGAGAGCTCCACCGCGAAGGTGCGTCCCGGCATCGGAAACCCGCCGACGTCTTCGTAGCGCTCGCCACCCAGATCGTAGACGCGCAGCGAGAGCAGCGCGCGCGGCGCGAGGCGCAAACGCGCGTACGCGTCGACGCGCGTGAACGGCGGCGCCGCGCCGAACGGATCCGCGTTGCGCCCGACCGAGTGCGCGACGAGCCCGGCCGCCGCGAGCAGCGCGCGCGGCGCGGCGGCGTACGCGAGCTCGACGTTCGAGACGATCACCGGCCGGCGCGGCAGCCGCTGCTCCGCGGCGGTGAAGTTCTGCGCGCGGTAGAGGTCGGTGAAGTTCACCCGCGCGGTCACGCCGTTCAGCGGCCGCGTCCGCACGTCCAAGGTGAAGCCGGCGATCGACGCGCGCTGCACGTTCTCGACGCTCGAGGACGTCGCGACGATCAGATCGTTGCCGGCGGTGACGAACCAGCCGAGGCTCGCACCGCCGAGCACGTTCGCCGCGTCGAACGCGAGGTCGAGGTTCTTCGTGCGCTCGGGATGCAAGTTCGGGTTCGAGAAACCGGGGTAGTACAGGTCGACCGCGGTCGGCGCGCGGAACGCGGTCGAAGCGTTCGCGCGCAGCGCGAGACCGTCGCCGATGCTCCACGTTCCGCCGAGCGAAGGCGCCAGCGCGCCGCCTTGCGCGCCGTCGCGCTCGGCGCGCAGACCGGCGTACGCGCGCAGCGTGCGCGTCAGCCGCAGCTGGTCCTGTGCGTAGACCGCCGTTTGCGCGAAGCCGTGCGCCGGCGGGCTGCCGTCGCCCGCGTCGATGCGGTCGGCGCCGTGCGCGAGGTCGACGCCGTAGACGAGCGCGCCGCCCTCGTTCTGCACGACGTCGCGCAGCGAGAGCTGCAGCCGCGACTCCACGTTCAGCAGCGCGAACGGCGCGCCGGTGAAGCTCTCCGCGGCGACCGGATCGCGGTAGACGAGCGACTCGCGCGTTCCGCTGAGGTCGAGCGTGAGCGCGGCGCGCCGCGTGGCGTGCGTGAACGAGGCGCGCGCGTCGGCGGTCACGTCGTCTTGGCGCGCGTTCGGGGTCACAAACGCGACCGTGCCCGGCACGCCGAGATGGCGCGCGACGATGCCGGCGTCGAGCGCGAGACCGAACGCGCCGAGATGCGTGGTGGTGCGCCCGCGCAGCGACGTCGAGGCGAGGTCGACGTCGGTGCGCACGCCGGCCGGATCGCTGCCGACGGCGGGAAACGCGAAGTCGTTGCGCGCGACGCGCCGCTCGAAGGCGATGTTCGGCGCGTCGATCACCAGCGCGTTCTCGCCGAACGTCGCCGCCGAAACGGTCGCGAGCGTCTCGCGCCGGTTTGGCGGCACGGTCACGATGTTGATGACGCCGCCGATCGCGCCGGTGCCGTACAGCGTCGCGCCGCTCCCTTCGACGATCTCGATGCGCTCGACGCCGGCGGTCGGCAGCGCGCCGAGGTCGATCGTGCCGATCTGCGCGCCGGCCAGCGGGCGCCCGTCGACGAGCACGAGCGTTTGGTTCGTGCCGGTTCCGCGCAGCGCGACGCCGGCGAACGAGCCGACCGGCCCGTTTCTGGTGACGACGACGCCGGGCACGTCTTCGAGCGCGGCGGCGACGGTGGTGAAACCGCGCCGCACGATCTCGGCTTTGGTGACGACGTACGTCGTCTTGCTGGTCGCGCCGGCCGGCTCGTCGCGGCGGTCGCTGGTCGAGACGCGGCCGATCTCGCCGAGCCCGGCGGTCGAAGATGAGGGCGAGGGGCTTGGCTCGGGCGCGGACTGCGCGAGCGCCGGCGCGCCGGCGAGTGCGATAAGGGCGGCGCAGAGTGCCGCGGAGGTGCGGAAGTGCATCGGGGTCCTTCCCTTGACGCGAGGGGTGAGGTTGATGAACGTCCGCGCGACGGTATCCTGGCTTCGCGGATCGATGCCTCGTGCTGCGGCCTTCCAGCCCTTCCGGACCGTGACGCGCAGCGGCTCCCCGCTGACAGTGGCGCGACCACGCCGGATTCTCACCGGCTTCCCGCGCACGCGAACTCGACCGGTGTTCGGGGCGCCGGTTGCGCGAATCCTGGTCCCGGTCGACGAGGTGCGAGCGTCTCGCCGCCGTATCGCCTCGCGGTGATCGTTCGCACCGCCGCACTGGCCGCGCTGATGGCGCTCGCGTCGTGCGCGCCGCCGCGATATACGACAGAAGTGAAGATGATCGCCGGGCCGCCGGTGAACCGCGTCGTCTCGCTGGTTCCGTCGATGACCGAAGATCTGTTCGCGGTCGGCGCGGGCGACAAGGTGGTCGGCGTCTCGACGTTCACCGACTATCCGCCGCAGGCGAAGCGGTTGCCGGTCGTCGCCACGTTCGCGTCGATCGCCACCGAACGCATCGTCGCGCTGCATCCAGACCTGGCGATCGGGATCGACGCGCAGGACCGGCTCGCCGGCGACCTGCGGCGCGCGCACGTTCAGGTGCTGCTCCTGCGCGACGACGGCTATGACGACATCTTCCGCAACCTGATCCAGATCGGCGCGGCGACCGGACATACCGGCGATGCGTTGGCGCTGATCAAGCACCTGCGCGCGCGGACGCAAGAGCTCGTGCGCAGCGTCAAGCCGCGAGCGCGCAAGCCTGCGGTGTTCGTCGTGCTCGGCAACGTCCCGGTCTACACGGTCGGCCACGGCTCGTACATCGAGCACCTCATCGAGCTGGCCGGCGGCCGCAACGCCGCCGGCGACGTGCGCGCGCCGTACGCGCGCTACAGCGCCGAAGCGCTCGTCGCGCGCCAGCCCGATCTCCTGATCGTCGATCCGGACATCCATCTGAACGAAGCGCTGAGCCGACCGCCGTGGAACGCGCTGCGCGCGGTGAAGCAGCACCGCGTCTACACCCTTCCCAACGCCGCGATCCTGGAACGCCCCGGCCCGCGCTACAACCAGGGCCTGGCGTGGCTGATCGCAACGATCGAGCGCGCCGCGTTGTCTAACCACCGTTGAACGTGCAAGAACACCGGCGTCTCTATCCGACCGGACCCGCGGCCCAGCGTGCGCTCGTCGTTGCGGTCGACCTGCAGGATCCGCAGCGGCCGCTCGCGCCCGAGCTGGCCGAGTTCGTCGCGCTCGCGAAGGCGGCCGGCGCGGCGGTCGTCGGCGAGGTCGTTCAGAAGCTCTCGCACGTCGATCCGGCGACGCTGGTCGGGAGCGGGAAGGCGCGCGAGATCGCCGAGCGAGCCGAAGAGCTGAACGCCGACGTGCTCTTCGTCTTCAACGACTTGCGGCCGCGCCAGCGCAACAACTTGGAGAAAGTCATCCCGCTGCCGATCGTCGACCGCACGATGCTGATCCTCGACATCTTCGCGCAGCACGCGCACTCGCGCGAGGGACAGCTGCAAGTCGAGCTGGCGCAGCTGCGCTACCGGCAGTCGAACCTCATCGGTGTCGGAGCCGCGCTTTCGCGGCTGGGCGGCGGCGTCGGAACGCGCGGCCCCGGCGAGACGAAGCTCGAAACCGACCGCCGCCGCATCGCGCAGCGCGTCACGCATCTGCAGCGGCAGCTCGAGGACGTTCGCAAGCAGCGCGGGACGCGCCGCGCCGGTCGCGGGCGCGATCCGTTCGTCGCGCTGGTCGGCTACACCAACGTCGGCAAGTCGTCGCTGCTCAACCGGCTCGCCGGGACGGGCCAAGGCGAAGGCGCCTTCGTCGCCGACCAGCCGTTCGCGACGCTCGACCCGACGCTGCGCCGGGCCTACGTCGCGCCCGGCACGAACGTGCGCCTCGCCGACACCGTCGGCTTCATCACCGCGCTGCCGCAAGAGCTGGTCAACGCGTTCCGCGCGACGCTCGAAGAGCTCGACGCGGCCGACGTGCTGCTGCACGTCCACGACGCCGCGAATCCCGACTGGCCGCGCCAGAAAGCCTCCGTCGAAGCGATCCTGCGCGAGCTGAAGCTGGAGGAAAAGCCGGTCATCGAGGTCTTCAACAAGATCGATCGGATCGACGCCGCCGGGCGCGCGGCGCTGCCGCCGAACGCGATCGAAGTCAGCGCCTCGACCGGCGAAGGGATCGACAAGCTGCGCGCCGCGGTCGCGCAACGCGTCGAGCCGAGCCGGTGATCGGGCGCGCGGTGCGCAACGCCGTGCTCGCGTGCGCGGCCGCCGCGGCATTGGCCGGCTGCGCGCCGCGCGAGCAAGCGAAGAGCACCGAGCGCGACCGCTACGTCAGCGCGTACGAGCAGCTTCACCCCTCCGTGGTGTTGTTCACGATGAAGATTCCCGCCGACGATCCGAAGCGCAAGGGCGAGTGGGACGACGCGTACGGGAGCGGAGTGGTCGTCGAGAGCGGTTCGTGGGGCTCACGCATCCTTACCGACGCGCACGTGATCGCCGACGCGAAAGACTTGGTGGCGACGGTCGACGACGGACCGCACGCGCCCGCGCGCGTCGTCGCGACGACCGGCGAGAGCGACGACCTCGCGCTCGTCGATGCGCCGCTCAAAAACATGAAGCCCGCGAAGCTCGGCACCATCGCGAACTTGGAACCGGGAACAGCGATCGGCGTCCTCGGCTACCCGATCCCCGACGCCTTCGACGACGAGCACCTCGGCCGCACGGTCTCGCTCTACACCGGCCGCGTCGCGAGCGTGCGCAAAGGCGCGCTCGAGCTCGACGTCGCGATCATCCCCGGCGAGAGCGGCGGCCCCGTCTTCGACGTCTCGACCGGCGAGGTCATCGGCATCGCCGAGTCGCGCTTCGAGGAAGAGCGCGCGATCGGTTTCGCCACCCCGATCGACGCCGCAACCCGCTTCCTCGCCGCCCACCGCCGAACCACCGCCGCTTCAAGACGCTAAGTCGGAGGTTTGGGGCGCTACAGTCCGGTGGTCGACTGGAGGCCGATCAGGCCGAGCTCGCTGGTTTGGTCCTTGCGGACGACGACTTGCGCCGTGTAGGTGTTGTAGCCCGGCGAGCTGATCGTAATCGTCTGCGTCCCGGTCGGGACGCTGTTCACGGTGAACGCGCCCTTGTCGGCCGGCGAGATGCGCATGACCTGGGTGCCGATCTGGATCGTCGCGTTCGGGATCGGCTGGTCCTGATGGTTGGCGTCGACCAGCCGCCCGGTCACCGAGCCGCGCTCGGTCACGCCCTCGGGGTTGGGGTTCTCGCAGCCCTTGGCGCCCAGCAAGGTCACCGCGGCAAGCGCGACCAGACCGAGGACGGAGGCGCGCCGGGTCAAGTTCGTGTATATCTTCAGGTCGTGTCTCCCTATGGTCCGGTCGCTATCTATCTCGCCGTCGCGTTCGCGGCTTCCCTCGGGTTTTGCATCCTCCCGGGTCTTCTCGCCAAGAAGAAGCCGAACCCCGTGAAATCGGAAGCGTACGAGTGCGGCGTCGAGCCGACCTCCGACGTCTCCGGGCGCTTCCCGGTGAAGTTCTACCTGATCGCGATGCTGTTCGTGATCTTCGACGTGGAGGCGGCCTCGTTCTATCCCTGGGCCGTGCAGATGCACGCGCTGCGGCTCTTCGGCCTGGCCGAGATGCTGATCTTCGTGATCGTGCTCGCCGTCGGCTACGCATACGTGTGGAAGCGAGGCGGTTTCGCGTGGCGCTGAACGGCGGCGGCGACTTTCTGCTCACGACGGTCGACTCGGTCGCGCGCTGGGCGCAAGCCTCCAGCGTCTGGCCGCTGACGATGGGGCTGGCCTGCTGCGCGATCGAGATGATGACCGCCACCGCGCCCGAATACGACATCGCGCGGCTCGGCTCCGAGGTCTTCCGGGCCTCGCCGCGGCAGGCCGATCTGATGATCGTCTCGGGCCGCGTCTCGAAGAAGATGGGACCGATCGTGAAGCGGCTCTACGATCAGATGCCCGAGCCGAAGTGGGTGATCTCGATGGGAGCCTGCGCCTCCAGCGGCGGCGTCTTCGACAACTACGCGATCGTGCAAGGCGTCGACACGATCATCCCGGTCGACGTCTACGTGCCGGGCTGCCCGCCGACGCCCGACGGTCTGCTCTACGCCGTCAACCTCATCCAGCAGCAGATCAAAGCCGGCGGCCGCGGCGGCGTCCTCGCCCGCGCCTGACGAGAAAGCCTACATGCCCAGCCCTCAAGCGCCTCCGGCCGGAGCGACCGCTCTGGACCCCACCGCGGTACGTCCCGATATCGCCGACGCGCGCGTCGTGCGCACCACGCCGGGCGAGCTGCGCGCCGTGCTCGACGGCCTGCGGAACGAGGGGATGACGATGCTGGTCGACGTCGGAGGCGTCGACTACCTCGAGCGCGTGCCGCGCTACGACGTCGTCTATCATCTGATGAAGATCACCACCGCGCCGGCGAGCCCGGCGCAGGTCGGAACGCCCGAGCGGGTGCGCGTGCTGTGCGGCGTCCCGGGCGACGCGCCGGTCGTGCCGTCGGTCGCCGGCGTGTGGCCGAGCGCCGACTGGGCCGAGCGCGAAATCTTCGATTTGTACGGAATCACGTTCACCGGCCATCCCGACCTGCGCCGCATTCAAATGCCGGACGAGTGGGAAGGCCATCCGCTGCGCAAGGACTACCCGCTGCGCGGCCCCGCGCGCGAGCGCACCCCGCGCCCCTCGTTCGCGCTGAAGTCGAACGTCGCCGCGGGCACGCCCGCGTCCGGGCGCACCGCCGCCGCGCTGCAGAAGCAGATCGCGCAGGCGCGCGGCCGCAGCGAGCTCCACGGCGCCGCCGATCCTGCCGCAGCCGCGCAAAGCGCGAAACATCCCGGCGGCTCGGCAACCGCGGGTGAAGCGAAGCCGGAACAGCTGGCGGACCGTCCCGTCAACTTGAAGTCGAAAGACAATACGCCATGACCATGTCGAGCGTCGCGCCGGAGGCGGCGGGCTACAACGTCGACGTCGTCGAGAAGACCGACAACCGCATGGTGCTCTCGATGGGACCGCAGCATCCCTCGACGCACGGCGTGCTGCAGATCGTCACCGAGATCGAAGGCGAGATCGTCACCAAGGCGTCGCCGGAGATCGGCTACCTGCACACCGGGATCGAGAAGAGCGCCGAAAACCTGTTCTGGTCGCAGGCCTCGACGGTGATCGAGCGGATGGACTACCTCTCGCCGCTCACCAACGCGCTGTGCTACTACCTCGCGGTCGAGAAGCTGCTCGCGATCGAACAGCAGATTCCGCCGCGCGCGCAGCAGGTGCGCGTGCTGGTCAGCGAGCTCTCGCGGATCGCCTCGCACTGCGTGTGGCTCGGCACCGGCGGGATCGACCTCGGCGCGCTGACCGGATTCTTCTACTGCTTCGATCTGCGCGAGCGGATCCTCGATCTGTTCGAGATGTCCGGCGGCGCGCGGATGCACCCCAACTACATTCGCGTCGGCGGGCTGGCGCAAGATCTCCCCGACGGATTTCTCGGCAAGCTCGACGCGGTGATCGACATGTACGAGCCGCGGATGCGCGACGTGCGCCGGCTGCTGCAGAAGAACCCGATCCTGCAAGACCGCATGATCGACGTCGGGATCATCGAGCCGCAGGACGCGGTCGCCTGGAGCCTGACCGGCCCGGTGCTGCGCGGGACCGGGATCGCGTACGACGTGCGCAAGGCCTTCCCGTACTGCGGTTACGAGAACTACGAGTTCGACGTTCCGACGCGCACCGAGGGCGACGCCTACGCGCGCTTCCTGGTCCGGCTCGACGAGATGGACGAAGCGATGCGGATCGTGCGCCAAGTGCGCAAGGAGCTGGACGCGCCCGGCCCGTGGCAGATTCCCGACACGAAGTTCGCGCCGCCGCCGAAAGAGACGATCGCGCTCTCGATGGAGGCCCTGATCCATCACTTCAAGCTGGTCTCCGAGTCGTTCCGCGTCCCGCCCGGCGACGTCTACCAAGCCGTCGAGGGCCCGCGCGGCGAATTGGGGTACTACGTCGTCTCGAACGGCGACAACCGCCCGTGGCGCGTGCGCACCCGCCCGCCCTCGATGTACAACCTGCAGGTGCTGAAGAAGATCGCGCTCGGCGAGCTGATCGCCGACATGGTCGTGATGATCGGTTCGCTGGACCCGGTGTTCGGCGAGGTCGACCGCTAGCGGAAGCCGCGCGCCATCAACGCGGCGCAGAGCGGGATTAGCATCAGCAACGTGACTTCGAGCGCGAGCAGCGCGCGCGTCTGCGCGTATGCGCGGCGCTCGATGCGGATCGTTCCGTCCGCCAGCGCGGTCGCGCCGAGGCGCAGGAAGTGGATCGTCGGCGGGATCGAGAGCAGCGCCCCGGCGGCGAACAGCGCCATCTTCGTCCAGAAGATCGGGTTGTGCAGAAAGTACGCGGCGGTCTTCGGCGAGTAGATCAGCCGCAGGATCCCGCTGACGATCACGAGCCCGGCGACGATACCGTAGGCGCGGTCGACCGACCGCAGCCGCGCGAACGTCGGCCCGGCGAGGACCTCGCGGTAGAAGAAGACCTCGGCGAACAGGCAGCCGGCGAGGGTGAAGATCAGGCCGAAGTGCAGCCAAGCGAGCAGCGCGTCGAGCAGCATGGCGGACAGGTTCAACCGACCCCTCGGCGCGGTCCCGCCTACCCGGTTTTGCGTATGGGGGAGTCGACCCGCCCGGCGTTAGGGTGTAGCCGAGGAGGACTGCTCCATGACCAAAATCACGGCTCTCGCCGTCGGCCTGGGCGTGCTGACCGCCTCGTGCTCCGGCGGGCACGGCGCGACGACCCTGCCGCCCCCCGGCCGCGGCGCTTCGGCGTCCGGGGCCAGCACCATGGGCGCGCACAACCTGCGCCCGAAGTCGATCGCCGCGCCGGCCGGCTGGGCCGCGACCGGGACGGGCGCGCTCCCGCTGGCGAACGCCACCGACCTGGGCCAGCTCGACCGCGGCAAAACGGTCGACGTCACGCTCGCGCTGCAAATGCGCAACGTCGACGCCGCCAAGGCCGCGATCGCGGCGCATCAGGTGATCTCGCGCGGCGCGTTCGTCGCGCAGTACGCGCCCTCGTCGAGCCAAGTCTCCGCGGCGGTCGGCTATCTCCAAAGCCAAGGCTTCAGCAACGTTCAGGCGGCGCCGAACAACATGCTCGTCACCGCGACCGCCTCGGCCGCGACGGTCGAGAAGGCGTTCGACACCTCGCTGCACGCGTTCAACGTCGGCGGCAAGACGTATTTCGCGAACACGCAGCCGGCGTTCGTGCCCAGCGCGCTCGGCGGAAACGTCGTCGCGGTGCTCGGGCTCAGCAATGCACCGGGCATGAAGCCGTCGCCGATCACCAAGCCCGCGACCGGCGTGTCGCCGGGCACGTTCGACGCCGGCGGTCAGCCGCATCCGACCAGCTGTCTGGAGAACGCGAACCAGACGACCGGGGCGCCGGTCTGCCCGCGCTGGTACGATCCGGCGACGTTCAACATCACCTACGACGCTGGGAGCACGCCGCCGGCGACCAACACCCCGGTCGCGATCGTCGCGATCGGCGATCCGTCGCAGGGAATCGCCGACTACCGGTACGGCGCGCAGAAGTTCGGTCTGCCGAGCGTTCCGCTCAACGTCATCCACGTCGGCGCAGCGACCAGCGACACGACGGGGAACGGCGAGTGGACGCTCGACCTCACGTACATTCAGGGAATGGCGTACAGCGTGCAGCGGATCGACCTGTACACCGCGCCGAGCTGGGCGTACTCGGATCTCGTGCGCGCCTTGAACAAGTGGGCCAGCGACGACACCGATCCGGTCTTGAACGCCTCGATCGGCGGCTGTGAAGCCTTCCCGTACATCAGCGGCGACATGCTGGCCGGCGACATGGTGCTGGTCGAAGCGGCGCTGCAAGGCCAGACGCTCTTCGCGTCGACCGGCGACACCGGCGCGTACTGCGGCGTCGACGGCGTTCCGCCGAACGGCGGCGTCGGCGGTGCGCCGTTCGTCGAGTATCCGGCCTCGTCGCCGTACGCGGTCGCGGTCGGCGGCGTCGACGTCTTCAGCAACGTCGACGGAACCTATCTCGGCGAAGACGCCTGGCAGTCGGGCGGCGGCGGCCTGAGCCAGTTCGAGTACTCGCCGTACTGGGAGCAAGGGGTTCAGCCCGTCGGCACGACGCCCATCGGCTACAGCTTCCGCGGCGTGCCGGACGTCGCGTACGACGCCGGGATCGAGACCGGCGGCCTGACCTGGAACACGGCCGGATCGTCGTTCATCAACGGCGGGACGAGCTTGGCCTCGCCGATGGCCGCGGGCGTGTACGCACGGATGCAGAGCGGGCACGGGAACGCGCTCGGGTTTGCGGCGCCGCTGCTGTACGCGATCTACGGCCGAAGCTCGGCGCAAGAGCTGAACGGCCCGCCGGCGACGCAGCTCTACGGCCCGTTCCACGACGTCCTGGTCGGCACGAACGGCCTCTACACGGCGAAGCCCAATTACGACTACACCACCGGGATGGGCAGCTTCGACATCGCGCGCCTCTACGCAGCGCTCAAGTAGGTGCGCGCCGTCTGAACCTCTGCTCGCAAACGACCGCCGGCGCCGTTCTCCTCGCGGCGCCGGCGGTTTTTCGCCCGATTTTCGCGCGCCGTGTCGAAACTCCGCACCGCCGAACGTCGTAATAGTGAACGCCGACAAGCGTGCACGGTAGGTCCAATCTTGCCACGCTCGCGAGTACCGCTGGCAACTTTCGCATCACGGCAAGATGTCACGCACGGTGCTCGAAACGCGTCTGTTCTTGCGGAGGCCCGTTCCCGATGTTCCCGATCACCGGCACCCAGACCGTCCATCAGAACTTTTCCGCCAACGGCGAGGAGGTCCGCGGCGCGCTCGCATCGCTCTCGTTCGCGGTCGCGCTCGTCGTCGACGCCGCCGGAGATTCGGAAATGCGTCTGGCGCGCTCGGCGCGGCACGCCACCGGCGCGCTCGGCGATGCGCTGATGGTCGCCGCCGGGCGGCCCTCGCACCGGCTCTGGCGCGAGGCGCGCTCGCTGGTCGCGGACTTCGTCCGCGACGCCGAGGACGCGCCGCTCGCGTACGAGGCGCACGAGGCGCTGGACTCGCTGCGCAGCTTCGTCGACGAGAACGCCGACCTGGCGTAGAATAGCGCGTCCGCGCTTGACGCGCGTGTAAGGTATACCTTACCATGTCCGGGTGAGAGCCGAGGAGCGCAGCAGCCTGCTGCACGATCTGTGCGTGGAGACGCTCGACTCGTGGCGCGGGATGTCGCTCACGTCGCGCGTGGTCCTGGCCGCGGGCGTGATCGGAATCGTGGTGCTGAACGTGCTGGAGCGCACCACGATCCCAGGCGCGCTGCTCTCGGCGCTGCGCGTCGCGGCGCTGACGGCCGTCGTCGCCGGCTGCGTCGCGAACTCGCGCGCGGCCGATGAGTTCTACCAGCGCGTGTACCTGTACGCGTGTACGTTCACCCTGGTGGTCGCCGTGCCGGTGCTGTACGCGCTCGCGGAGTTCGGCGTGAACCTCGGCGTCCGTTCGGTCTCGGTGGTCGCAGGAATCTTCGGCGTCGCGTTCCTCGCCGTGTTCGCGGCGATGCGGCGCGGATGAAGAACCGCGTGCGCGAGCTGCGGCTGGAACGAAATTGGACGCAGAAGGACCTCGGCGACCGGCTCGGGATGTCGCGCCAAGCGATCATCGCGATCGAGAACGAGCGCTTCGATCCTTCGCTGCGGCTCGCGATTCGCATGAGCCGTCTGTTCAAGAAGCGGGTCGAAGAGATCTTCGTCGCGGACGACCGTTAGACGGCGCGCAGGCCGCGGCGCCGCCGGTGATCGCTTCGTCGCTCATGATGCCGCCGATGTACGCGATCCGCTTCCCGTCGCCGGACCATCGCGGTGAGGCGATCTGCAGTTGCGGATGATGGATCTTCGTCGCGTTTCCGGCGGCGAGATCGAGCGTGTACAGCTCCGCGATCCACCAGTTCGCATCGCCGTTCCCGTGCGCGGCCGTCGCCGCGAAGCGCGTTCCGTCCGGCGACCAGTCGAACTCGTAGACGTTCAGATCCTTCGGGCCGAGAAGCCGCACCGCGCCGCCGCTCGCCGGCACGACCGCGAGCCGCTGCTCGTAGACCACCGTGCCCACCACGCCCGCGTCGGGCGTCGCGGGGTTCAGCGGGCTCGGCGCCTTCGGCGCGTCCGGCGAGTACAGGAACGCGATGCGTGCCCCATCCGGCGACCAGCGGGGCGTCGAGAGCGGCCCGTTCGCGCGCGTGAGGATCCGCGCCGCCCCGCTTGCGGCCACGCCGGCGATCGCGATCTGCGGCTGTCCCTTCGAGTCGGTGGTGACGAAGGCGATGCGCCGGCCGTCGGGCGACCAGGCGAGATCGCTCTCCTCGCAGCGCCGCCCCGGACACGCCGTGATCGCGCGCGCGACGGCGGCATGCGCGACCTCCGCGAGCCGGATCGAGCTATGGTCGCCAACGCTTTCGACGTACGCGAAGCGCCGGCCGTCCGGCGCCAGCGCGACCTGGACGAACTGGTGGACTCCGCTGAGCGTCGCGGCGATGTGCTCGAACGGCACGGGCTCGGCGCCCGTCGCTCGCGGCAGCCCGGCCGCGGCCAGAGCAGCCCACGCGACAAGGACTCCGAGTCGACTACGGTTCGGCATCCCGGACGATACCGCGCCGGCTACCGGAAACCCGGCCGCGGATTCCGGAGGCGCGAGCGGCCGCCCGCGCCCGGTCGCGCTGACGGAGCGCACATCTGACGGGAGTCCATAAACATTCCGCTCGCGGAGGCCGATACAAGGGATTACCGGCGGCCGCCGCACCGATCACCTTCGCGAGAGGAACCCATGCACACGGGCATTCCGGCGCGGCGCGTGAGCACGCGCGTCAAAGCCAAACGCAGCGGAACGCGACTGAACTCGCTCGAGACGCTGCTCGTCGTCCTGAGCGTCGTCGCCCTCGTCGACTGCGCCGTCATCGCCTGGCTCATCGTCCGCGGCTTCGCGGACTGACCGCCGCCGAAACCGCGCCCTCGTCCCGGCGGCGAGGGCGCGCTCGCGTGCTTGCAGCCACGCAAAAATGCGCGAGTCTCCCCCAAATTTGAGGGGCGATAAAGGGCCGTTCGGCTCCGGGACCGCTGCCCCTGAACGACCTAGGCTCCGGGACGAAAGCACGTCGTACAACGGGACGTTCTTTTCACTTGGACCCATGTCCGGTCGGCGACATTTTAGGAGCGCACCGATGCGCACCAGCCGCCGCAAGGATTGGACATGGCCGTCGCCGTCGAACATGAATTCGCCGCCCTCCCGCATGCCGATGCTCGTCCCGGCGTGCACATGTTCTCGCGCGCCTGGGTCCTGGCGCTCCTGGCGGCCGACGTGGTGCTGTTCCTCGGCGCGACCTATCTCGCGAGCCTGTTCGTCAAGCACTTCTGGCTCCCGACGCTGCTGATCCGCCACGTGGCGGTCCCCGCGACGCTGACCGCGGTCCTGTCGGTCGTCGTCTTCTGGCAGTTGGGCCTCTACCGCCACTCGTTCGCGATGTCGGTGCGCGACGAGTTCTACCACACGGTCGCCGCGCTGTCGCTGGCCTCGGCGCCGGTGCTGATCCTGTTCTCGATCTTCCCGACGATCTCGACCTCGCGGCTGGTCGCGATCTTCGGCCTGCTCTTCGCGATCGCGCTGGTCGGGACGGCCCGCGCGACGTTCCACCGCCTGCGCGACGTCTTCATGCTGGCCCACCCGCGCCGCATCGCGGTCGTCGGCCATCCATCGCGCCTCGAGTTCGCCGAGGACGCGATGCGCTCGCTCCCCAACGCGCGCGTCTTCCGCCTTTCCGTCCCGAACATCGACGCGGTCGGCGCGCTGAGCCCCGACGCCGTTGCCTCGCAGGTGTGGTTCCGCCACGCGATCGAGTGGGGCTGCGAGACGCTGGTCTTCACCGAGATCCTGCCGCCTTCGATGATGCCGCAGGTGCTCGCCGCCGCGCAGCAGGCCGGGATGACGATCGCCTTCGCGCCGCCGCGTATCCGCGTGCACGCCTACGACCTGCACATGGAGCAGGTCGGGAAGCAGGCCCTGATCGTCGCCAGCCCGCTCAAGGCGACGCGCTCCGGGGCCCGCCTCGGCAAGCGGCTCTTCGACGTCACCATCGCCGCGCTCGCGCTGGTGCTCTTCGCGCCGGTGATGCTGCTGGTCGCGGCGGCGATCTCGCTCGAAGACGGCGAGCCCGTCCTGTACCGCCAAGAGCGCGTCGGCCGCGACGGCAAGAGCTTCACCATCTTCAAGTTCCGCTCGATGCGGACCGACGCCGAAAAGGACGGCGCGGCGCTTGCCACCCGCGGCGACGCGCGCGTCACCCGCGTCGGGAAGCTCATCCGCCGCACCTCGCTCGACGAGCTGCCGCAGCTATTCAACGTGCTGCGCGGTGAGATGTCGATCGTCGGCCCGCGCCCCGAACGCCCGGTCTTCGTGCAGCAGTTCGAGCAGAAGTACCCGCGTTACGCCGAGCGCCACCTGGTCGCGCCGGGGATCACCGGCTGGAGCCAAGTCTACGGCAAGCGCGTCGTCGGGTTCGAAGACGTGCCCGAGAAGCTGAGCGGCGATCTGTTCTACGTCGAGAACTGGTCGCTGTTCATGGACGTCGCGGTGTGCCTGAAGACCGCGGCCGAAGTTCTCTTCCACAAAGCCGCCTAGCGCGAGCGCCGCAATGAGCGCGCCGATTCAAGTCGCGGGCCGCACGTACTATCCGCACGTCGAAGGCTTGCGCGGCGTCGCGGCGCTGTACGTCTTCGTCTTCCACATCTGGCAGACCGCGATCCAGCACCCGGCGACCGGGACGCTGACCGCCTGGCTTGCTGCGACGCCGTTTCTGCAGTACGGACACTTCGCCGTCGCCGCGTTCATCGTGATCTCGGGCTACTGTCTGGCGCTGCCCGTCGCGCAGCGCGGCCCCGGGTCGTTCGACGCGAAGCAGTTCTTCGTACGGCGCGCGTGGCGGCTGATGCCAGCGTACGTTCCGGTCGTGCTGCTCTCGGTGATCCCGTTCTGCGCGGTCGCGCTGCTCACCGGCACGCGCATCAACCTGCCGCACATCGGAATCGCCGTCGCGCTCCACCTGGCGCTGATCCACAACCTGTTCTTCGCGACGACGGAGTACTTGAACGGGCCGCTGTGGAGCATCGCGCTCGAGTGCCAAATCTACGTGGTCTTCGCGCTGCTGCTGATCCCCGTCTGGCGGCGGTTCGGGATCGCCGCGCAGCTGGCGGTCGCGCTGGTGCTCGGCTTCGTTCCGCACTTCGCCTTCCAGCACGTTTCGCGCGCCTTCGACTGGACCGTGCCGTGGCTGCTGGGACTGTTCGCGATGGGCGTCGTCGCGGCGGCGATCTGCGCGCGCCCGGCGCTGCCCCGGCTGCCGTGGAACGCGCTTACCGCGCTCGCGGCGGTGGTCGCGGTGATCGCCATCGTGCCGTTCCGCGACGGCGTCACGTTGGATTTCTGGCTGTGGCCCGGCGATCTCGCGCTCGGCGCGACGCTGGCGCTGTTTTTCGTCGCCGCGCATCGCAACGCGCGCATCCTGCCGGCGCGCCTGCTGAGCGCGCGTCCGGTCGTCTTCCTGGGCACGTTCTCGTACAGTTTGTACCTGATCCACGCGCCGCTCGTCGATCTGGTCGGCGTTCTGCTGAAGCGCGCGCACGCGGGGCCGCTCGAGAGCGTGCTGGTGTGGCTGCTCGTCGTGCTCGCCGTGGTCGCGCTCGCGTACGGTTTCTACCGCCTGTTCGAGCGCCCGTTCATGACACCGTCGTTCCGCCGCGCGATGCAGCGCCGGCTGCGAAAGAACAACAGCGCGGACCCCGCGCCCGAAACCGTTTCGGAGCTGGTGGCGCAGCCCGCGTCCTGATGCGGCTCTGCATCGTCTCGGCGAAGTATCCGTACGGGCAGAAGGAGCCGTTTCTCGACACCGAGCTGCGCGGGCTCGCCGCCCCGCGCGATCCGATCACCGTTTTTCCGACCTCGCCCGAAGCGGCCGCGTTCGGCTACGCCGACGTTCCGGCCGACGTCGTGCGCCTTCCGCTCGCGGGCCCCGCGACGCTCGCGCTCGCCGCGCGCACGTGCGCACGCCGCCCGCTGCGCGCGCTCGCCGCGCTGGCGGCCCTCATCGGCGAGCGCTATCCGCTGCGCGCCAAGCTGAAGAACCTCGCCGTCGTCCCGAAAGGCTTGGCGCTCGCCGAGATTGCGCGCGCGCGCCGTTTCGAGCACATCCACGCGTACTGGCTTTCGACGCCCGCGACGGTCGGCTGGATCGCGGCGCGCGTCGCCGGCATCCCGTTCAGCGCGACGACGCACCGCTGGGATCTCTACGAGAACAACCTGGCGGCGCGGAAGCTGCGCGACGCGAGGTTCGTGCGGACGATCTCCGAGCGCGGCCGGCGCGACCTCCTCAAGCTCACCGGCGGCGATCCCGCCAAGGCGGTCGTCGTGCGGCTCGGGGTCGAGCTGCCCGCGCCGCGTCCCGTCTCGGTCCCCGCCGGCGAGGGCGGCGCGCCGTTCGTGGCTGCGGAGCCGCTGTCCGATCGCGCGCGGCCGCTGCGGATTCTGTGCGCGGCGCGGCTGGTCGCGGTCAAAGGGCACGCCGTGCTGGTCGCGGCGCTGGCGCTGCTGCGCGCGCGCGGCGTCCCGTTCGCGTGCACGCTGGCCGGCGAGGGCGAGCTGCGCGGCGAGATCGAGCGCGCGATCGAGGCGGCCGGCCTCGGCGACGCGGTGCGGCTCGCCGGCGACGTCCCGCACGACCAGCTGCTCGCGCAGCTCGAAGCCGGCGAGTACGACGTCTCGGTGATCTCGAGCATCGAGCGCCCGGGCGGGCTGATGGAAGGCGTCCCGGTCGCGCTGATCGAGGCGATGGCGGCCGGCGCGGTCGTCGTGGGCACCGACTCGGGCTCGGTTTCCGAGCTCGTCGACGGCACGACGGGACTGCTGGTGCCGCAGTCCGACCCGGCCGCGCTGGCCGAGGCGCTGGCCCGGCTGGCCCGCGACCCGGAGCTGCGCGCACGGCTGCGCGAGGCCGCTCGGCAGCGGGTCGAGGTCGACTTCGACCGCACCCGGACCACTGCACGCTTGCGTGCCATGATGGCGAGCTCATCGTGAGAGGGGCTCACCGGCGGGGTATATCGTGCGGGGCATCACTCGCTTGGAAGCTTGGCCCGTCGCGTCGAACCTCACGGATGTAAGATATGCTCGCCTCGAACACCCTGCGGCCTGATCTGAGCGACCGGCGTACCCGCCTGGCCCTCGGCATCGCAGTGCTCGGCGCGCTCATCGCGGCGTTCGTGTACACGATCGGGACCGGCGACGTGCGGCTGACGGTCGCGGTCGCCGGGGTGGCGATCGCGCCGGCGCTGCTGGTCCTGGCGATCAAACGCTCGTACCTGTTCCCGTACGGGCTCTACATCGTCTTGATCCCGTTCGACAACATGCTGAAGATCTCGGGCTCGGGCACGCTCACCAAGATGCTCGGGATCGTCTCCACGCTCTTCATCATCGTCTACGCGATCAGGCGCAAGGGGCTCAACCAGCCGCCGCTCACGCTGTACGTGTGGTGCGGTTACGTGATGTGGCTGCTCTGCTCGCTGCTGTGGACCAACGACGTCTCGACCGGGTTCACCGACGCCGAGCAGATCATCTCGCTGGTCGCGATGTACGCCGTCCTCGCCGTCGCGCCGGTCGAGGAGCGCGACGTGCGCGCGGTCTGCACGTGCATCGTGCTGGGCGGGATCGCGGCGGCGTTCTACGGGATGTACCTGCTCCACCAGAACCCGGTGCAGACCGCCGGCGAGTACAACCGGCTCATGATCAACGTCGACGACCGCACGATCGACGCGAACCACTTCGCGAACGCGATGCTGGCGCCGATCGCCCTCTCGCTGGTCGCCCTGCTCAACGCGCGCAAGCCGCTGATGGTGCTGGGCTCGCTCTTCGCGCTTACCGTGCTGATCGGGGGAGTGCTGATGAGCCTGTCGCGCGAGGCGATGCTGGCGATCGTCCTGATCGTCGTGGTGGTGAGCCTGTTCTCGAAGCGCCGCGTGCTCGCCGCCGCGATCGGCGCGCCGCTGCTGATCCTGACCCCGATCCTGGTCCCGTCGATCGGCGTGCGGATGAGCGACGCGTTCAAGACCGGCGGCGCCGGACGCACCGGCATCTGGGAAGTCGGCTGGCGCATCTTCAAGCAGCATCCGTTCTTCGGCGTCGGTTCCGGCGGGTTCATCGACGCGTACAACCGCAACTACCTGCACGTCTTCCAGTTCTACAACGCCGGCTGGAACCGGCCGCCGCACAACACGCTGCTCCACACCGCGGCGGAGCTGGGCGTCGTCGGCGTGCTGTTCGTCGTGACGGCGTTCGCGGTCACGTTCCGCCAGTTCCGCCCGATCAAGCGCGGGGACTCGCTCTACGATCTGCGCGTCGCGTTCACCGCCTCGCTGCTCGGGCTCGCGCTCGTCTCGCTCTTCATCGACCTGCTGAACTACAAGTACTTCTGGCTCGCGCTGACGACGGTCGCGCAGATGCGGACGGTCGTCGCGATGCGGCGGCGCGCCGCGCCGGCGCCGGTGCTCGCGAACGAACCCGTCCCGGCGCTCCCGGTGCGGCGCACCTTCCTTCGGCGGCGCTCGGCACCGGCGGCGCCGTGAACGTAGCCGTCGCGCTCACCTCGCCCGTCGTCCCGGCGTGGCTCGCCGCGTGCATCGAAGCGCTGCGCAGGCAGCCGGAACTGACCACGCGCGTCGTCCGCGTCGCCGGAGCAGCGCCCGCGCCGCCCGGCGGTCCGGCGGCGCGCCTCGGCGGCAAGGCGCTCGCGCCGGTGACGGTCGCGCTCGACGAGGGCGATCTGCACGCCGCCGATCTCGTCGTCGACCTGACCGCCGGCGGCGTCGCGTCCGGCGGTTCGCATGGCGTATGGTCGTTCCGGCTCGGCGAAAACGACGACCGCACGCTGCCCTTCGCGCATGAGATCGCCGCGGGCGCGCGGACGTTCGAGATCGCGCTGGTGCGGCGGATCGGCGAGCGGCGCGAGGCGTTGCGCATCGGGCGCTTCGCGGTGACGCGCTGGTATCCGAGCACGCTGAAGCTCGCGCTTTCACAAGCCGCGCGCTGGCCCGCGACGCTCGCGGCGGCGCTCGCTTCCGGCGCGCAGCTCGATGCCGTCCGCGAGGAAACCGCCCCGCATTCGCTGCAGCTCGGCGCCCTCGGACGCGCGCGCTTCGGTGCAGCGCTGCTGGCGCGGCTCGCCGGCGCCGCTGCGACCGCGCTACTCCAGATCGATGAATGGAATGTCGGCTTCGTCGACGGCGGCCCGCGCGCGTTGCTCGCCGAGGGACCGCTGCGCGTGCGCTGGCTGCCGGCACCCGACCGCAATGCCTTCATCGCGGATCCGTTCGTCGTCGCGCGCAACGGCGTGCGCGCCGTGTTCGTCGAGACGATCGGATTCGCCGACGAGCGCGGCCGCATCGAAGCGCTCGTCCTCGACGAGAACGACCGCGTCGTGCGGCGGGAGCGCGCGATCGACGGCGCGACGCACCTGAGCTATCCGTATCCGCTCGAGATCGACGGCGAGCTCTACCTCGTTCCCGAGAACAGCGCCGGAAACGAGGTCGCGCTCTACCGCTGCGTTCGCTTTCCCGACCGCTGGGAGCGCGAGGCCGCGCTGTTCGCCGGTTTCGACGGCGTCGACACGACGCTGTTCCGCCACGACGGCCGGTGGTGGGCGTTCTGCACGCGCTGGTCGCACGGCTCCACGCTCGCGCTCTTCGCGTTTCACGCCGAGACGCCGCGCGGCCGCTGGACGCCGCACGCGCTCAACCCGATCGTCGTCGACGTCGCGAGCGCGCGCCCCGCGGGACAGCCGTTCCTCGTCGACGGAACGCTTTACCGGCCGGCGCAGGACTGCTCGCAGACGTACGGCGGCGCGCTGGCGATCGCGCGCATCGACCTGCTCACGCCGACCGCGTATCGCGAGACGATCGTCCGCCGCCACGGCGCGCGCGCCTTCGGCCGCTGGGGCGACGGCATCCACACTGTGAGCTTCTGCGGCGACACGGTGGTCGTCGACGGCAAGCGCGCTTACCGCGATCCGCGGAAGCTTCCGCTCGCGGCGAAGAAGGTGGGCGCCCACGTCGCGCGCCTGTTCAACCGCCGCCGCCCGGCCAAAGAAGCGACCTTCGCTTAAGCCGGCTCGCCGGATTCCGATAACTAGAGAGCGGACCGGCGGAGACCTCGTGTAGACGCCGCTCCGGTTTACGCTCTCGAAGGCGAGGAGCGTCGCTTCGTCATGGGCGGCGCGCCTGAAAAAAAGATCGCTACACCGTCGGTCATGCCGGCAAGCTCGCCCGGCGGTGCAGCGCGAGATCAGCAGCCTACTCGACGTGCTGACTCTTCGGACCAAGTGTAACCGAAGTCACGCGTCGAGCGCAATCACCTACCTGGGGATTTTCCGATGCGTGCGCGTTCGGCCGTGTTGCGGCTTTGTGTCGTCGTCTCTTCGCTGTTGCTCGCCGCCTGCGGCGGCGGTGGCGGCAGCTCCGCCCTGCCGGCGGCGAACCTTGCGCCGCAGCCCGGCAACGGCGCGGGCAGCGGAGCGCCGGCCTCGGTCGCGTTCACGATTCAGATTCCCTCGGCGTCTTCGAGCGGATCCAAACGCCGTCCGCGCTACGTCTCCGCGGGGACGAAATCGGCCAGCGTCGCGTACGGTACGAACCGGCAGGTCGTCGACTGCACGACGACGTGCTCGCTGCAGATGACGGTGCTCCCGGGAACGGTCACCTTCAACGTCGGACTGTACGACGCGAGCGCCGGCGGCGGAAACCTGCTGGCGAGCGGAGCGACGACGACGACCATCGTGCCGGGACAGCAGAATTCCGTGAACATCACGTTCGCGGGCGTGGTCGCGAGCATCGCGCTCCTCTTCGGCGCCGGCTCCGTTGCGGCCGGAACGCCGGCGAGCGTTCCGGTGACCGTGACCGCGAAGGACGCCGCCGGCTACACAATCGTCGGCAGCGATCCGTACGCGACGCCGATCGCGCTCAGCGTCGACGGCTCGGGCGCCGCCGCGCTCTCGACGAGCTCGGTGAGCTCGCCGTCGTCAACCGTGTTGCTGAACTACAACGGCTCTTCGAACGTGAGCGCGCTGCACGTCTCGGCGAGCGTGCCCGGAACGAACGTCGCCGCGCAATCGCCCGCGCTGGCGGTGCAAGCGCCGGCGCCGCCGGCGGGCAGCGTGCCCGCGCACGTGACGACGTACTACTATTACGGCATCAACGGCACCAACGCGTCGATCCCCGCGAGCTGGATGGCCGCGCATGCCGACTACGTCGAAGACGACGGCGACACGGTCGCGCACGCGAGCGCGTTCAAGGCGGCCGGCGGAAAGTACGCGGTCTCGTACACCGACCCGGCCTACGTGCCGTACTGCTTCGCGCCGTTCTCCGGCCCGCAAGCGTCGTGCCAAGGCCAAGTCGGCAAGCTCGTCACCGACGAGTCGGCGTGGTTTCACGGACCCGACGGCACGCGCACGCGGAGCTACGTCGACGCGCACTTCGGTTATAAGGAAGTGCTGAACCCGGCGTCGCCGGCGGCGCAAGACGCGTATCGCAAGACGACGCAGGCGATCCTCGCCAACGGCCCGATCGACTACTTCTTCGCCGACGACGCGGGCGGCGTGTACATCGGCTCGGACGGCACCGAGATGACGGGCTGGTTCTGGGGCTTCAACGCGCCCGGCACGGAGATCACCACCGACGCCGACTTCATCGTCGCGAACAAGAAGATGCTCGCCGCGGCGGCGAAGCCGGTCGTGCTCAACGGCAGCACGCCGTACACGATGCTGCCCTCGTACAACGGGGCCTGGCTCGACTCGCCGAACGTGATGGCGCAGAACTTCGAGGGCTGCTTCTCCGACGACAACGGCGCGGTCGCCGGGCCGCACAACAACCGCTGGGTCTATCAGTCGAACGCGCTGCTGGCCACGTACGCGCACCGCACCAACGCGGTCTGCATGATGTACGCCAACCCGACGCCGGCCAACCGCGTCTACGAGATGGCGTCGTGGTGGATCACCTACGACGAGCGCTACTCGATCGCCGCGCCGTATACGTCGTACCCGCTGAAGGACGGCTTCACCGTCGTGCCGGAGTACGACGTCGTGCCGCGCCAACCGCTCACCTCACCGTCGGGCGACGTCTCGTCGATGCGCTCGGCGAGCGGCGCGTACGTCCGCGAGTTTGCCGCATGCTATCAAGCCGGCGCGCCGCTCGGGCCGTGCGCCGCGGTCGTGAACGCGTCCTCGTCGACCGAGTCGATGCCCATCCTGAGCGGCCGTTACACGAGCTCGCTCGTGCTCGACGATGCGAGCGAGTACACCGGGGGCAAGGCGAACTGGACCGGAACGATCCCCACCTCGCTCGCGCCGCAGACCGCGCTGGTTCTCCGCTGACCGACAACCCGGCGACCCCAGTACCGGCGAGCGGCGACGAGAAGCGCGCTTCACCGCTGCTCGTCACCGGCGGGCTGGGGTTCATGCTCGCCGGCTCGCTTGCGGTCGCGCTGTCGTTGACCGAGTACGCCGCGCGCGCGGAGCAGGCGCCGCCGCCGTTCGCGGCGGCGCTCCCCTACCTCGTCATCGACCCGCAGTTCGCGCCGCCGACGGCGGTGCATCTCGCGCTCGTCGCCATCGGCGCGCTGCAGGCGCTGGGATTGTTGCTGCTGTACCGCGCGCTGCGCAACCGCCCGCTGCTGAGGTCCCAGTTCGGAGTGCTCGCGATGCCGGCGGCGCTGATGGTGTTTTTCGCGCTCCGCGCGCACGCGGTCTCGGGGTTCGACACGTACGCGTATGCCGGATACGCGCAGCTCGCGCACCTGGCGGACGCGTACACGCCGCCGGCGACGCGCCTGCCGGGAACGTTCGGGGTGGTGAACGACGTGTGGGGATTGCCGCTCGTGCCGTGCTATTACGGCCCGCTGTGGGTGGTGCTCTCGCAACTCGTCGCCGGCCACGCGGGCTCGCTCGGCACGGCGATCTTCGCGCTGCGGCTGCTCGAGGTGCCGGCGCTGATCGCGGTCGTCCTCGTGCTCGCGCGCTGGAAGCGCGACGCCGCGCTCGTCGCGCTGCTGGCGCTCAACCCCGCCGTCTACTCGCTCTACGTCGCGAACGCGCACAACGACCTGCTCGCCGTCGCGCTGCTGCTGGCGGCGAGCGCGCTCGCGCGCCGGTTCCCGCTCGCGGCTGCGCTCGGCGTCGCCGCGGCGGCGCTGATCAAAATCCCGTTCGCCGCGGCGGCGCTCTACGTCTTCGCCGGGCGCGGCCAGCTGCTGCGCCGGGTATGGTGGATCGCGCTCACCGCCGTGCTTGCCCTGGGCTTGTCGTTCGCATTCGGCGGCAAGCCGTACTTCGAAGACCTGGTGATGCGCGTTCACCAAACGACGGCGAGCTCCGGATTGCTGTACGTGTTGACCGCGCGCGTCATCAAAGCGGGGCTCGCGATCGTCGCGGCGGTCGCGCTGCTGACCGCGTTTCTGCGCGCCGCAGTGTGGCGGACCGCGGGGTGGTCGTTCGTCACGCTGGGTTCGCTGACGTACCCGTGGTACTTGATTTGGCCGCTGCCGTACGCCGCGCTCGAGCGTCGCGCGCTGGCGTGGTTCCTCGTTCCGCTTCCGCTCCTTGCGGCGGCGATGGAGCCGGCGTTTCCGCACCTCGGTTTGGGCCAGGGCGTGCTGCTCGCGATGCTGATCGCCGCCGCGTACGAGATGCTGCGCGCGCGCCCGCTTTCGGTCGAGGAGTGAACGCTCTAGTGGGTCACCGCAGGGGACCCGCTAGAGCGTTCGCCCCGGGCCGTAGACGATGTTCGCGACCGCGAGCTTGAGGTCGAAGAACTTCGGGCGCAGGTACGCGATCGCGCCGGCTCGCCAACCCGGACGGGCCAGCCGGTACTGCTGCAGGACGTGCACCTCGTCGGCGTAGCGGGCCTTGTACTCCTCGTCGCCGCGCATGAAGTCGAACCGCTGGTAGCCGGACTCGATCGCGGTGCGGATCGCGCGCCCGATGATCCCCTTGCCGGGTGAGAGCTTGTCGTAGTCTTCGTCGAAGCCGATGATGTAGAGCCCGAAGTACGAACGCGGCTGGTCGACGAACGCGGCGGCGCCGGCGATCGGGCGCGTCCCGTCCCAGTAGATGATCAGCCGCAGCACGCCGGTCGCGTACGCGTTGCGCAGCAGGCTGCCGACGCGCCGGTGCGCGCGCTTCAAGTTTCCGCCTTGGCGCTTGTGGTGGACCGTCACCATCGCGTCGACGTGCGCGTCGACGTCCGCGCCGGTCGGCTCGGAGATGCGGAAGCCGGGGAGCGCTTCGGCGAGCCGGCGCTCGACGCGCACCATGTTGACCCGCGTCTTCGCGGTGATCCGTTTGGTGATGTACTCGTCCCACGTCGCGGGCAGCTCGCACCACCGGCACTGCGTCTCCTCGCGCGACTCGAGCCGCAGGCCGCGCTCGACGAGCCTTTTCACCAGCGTCTCGATCCGCGGATCCGAGACGTCGAGCAGGTTCAGGCCGTCCCACCGGCGCGCCAGCAGCGCGTCGGCCAGCGCCTCGATCGCAGCGTCCGCGCGCGCCGGCAGCGCCACCATGCCGGCATAGTCCGCAGCCGGGTTGCCGCCGAGAAAGAGCTCGCGGTCGAGGAAGAAGCCGTTGTGCGCGAGCGGCAGGTACGCAATCGCCGTGCCGCCCTCGCGCACGACGAGGATCGACCAGCGCATGCGCGCGACGGGCAGATAGGCGCGCAGCCAGGCCCAGGTCATGAAGACGCTGACGTGCGGGTCGGCGTCCTGGAGCTCTTCCCAGCGCGCGCGCTCGGCGTCGAACGCCGCGAGCGTGGTGATCCGCTCGACCTGCATGGCAGGGGCATGCGCGATCGAGCGCTCGCGTTCCGCCTCGAATCCGTTCAGGGTGGTAATCGGCGAGTCCACGGTTGCTTCTTTCATCCCCGCGGCCGCGGCCCTCGTAACGGGATTTTCTAGCATTGCCGGCCGGCGTCGTACAGCGCGATCACGCGCTCGGCCCAAGCGTCGAGGTCGCCGCCGGACGACCGCGCGGGGGGAGACGGCCCGGCGAGCGCGGCCTGCAGCGCCGCGGCGAGCGCGTTCGGATCGCCGCTCCGCGCGAGCCGAACGCCGGGCTCCGTTCTCGCCAGCTCGACCGCCCAGGGCAGGTCGCTCGCCACGACCGGAACGCCGCACGCGAGCGCCTCGAGCGCGACGAACGGCAGACCCTCGCCGCGCGAGGGCAGTGCGAGCGCGTCCGCCGCCCACAGCACCTCGCGCACGTCGTCGGTGAGCGGTATCGCGACGACGCGGGCGTGGCGTGCGAGCTCGTCGACCGCGGCGTCCGGCGTCGCGACGGCGATGACCGTCGCCCCCGGCAATGCGGGCAGCGCGGCGGCCAGGACGTCGGCGCCTTTGAGCGCCGGATCGCGCCCGAAGAACGCGACCGCCGGGCCGTCGATCCCGAGCCGTTCGCGCGCGGCTGCGCGGTCGGCCGGATCGGGCGGACGGAAGCGCGCGCCGTCGACGGCGTTGCGGACGACGACGACCTTCGCCGGCGCGGCGCCGAGCGCGCGCGCCTCGGCCGCGATCGTCTCGGTGACGCAGACGAACGCGTTCACCCGCAGGCCGAGCACGCGGTACTTCAGCGCGCGGCGCGGCGTCGCGCGCAGCGGTCCGCCGCCGGGCTCGAAGGTCGAGTGGAGGTGCCACAGCAGTCGCGCGCGCGAGGGCCACACCGCGAGCGTTACCGGCACCAGCCAGTCGTGAAAGTGCGCGTGGACGAGGTCGCCGCGGAGCCGTACGACCTCCCGCGCCGCCGCCCGCCCGTCGTTCGGCACGACGTGCAGTCCGACGCCGAGCGCGCGGACGCCGGCGTGCCAAGCCGCCGGCCCGACCTCCGGGGCGACGACCTCGAGCACGTCGCCGCGCGCCGCGAGCCGCGCCGCGACGCGCTCCAACGCCGGGATGAATCCCCCGCGCTGGCGGCCTCCGTAGGCGGCGGCCCAGACGACTCGCACGTTGCAGACGCTTGCCCGCTTCCGAGTCGTGCAAAACGCGCTTCGCACGAGCCGATCCCGGGAAGAAGCGGACCGAATGCAATGCAAGGAGGCACTCGGTGCGCGTCGCGCTGATCGCTCAATTCTATCCGCCTGAGCCGCTGGCGGCGGCGAACCGGCTCTCCGCGATGGCGCGCGCCTTCGCCGAGGGCGGCGACGACGTCCACGTCTACACCGCGATGCCCTCGTTCCCCGACGGGGTGATCGCCGAAGGCTACCGCGACCGGCGGCACCTCGTCGAGAGCGACGGCCGCGTCGTCGTCGAGCGGGTGTGGACCTACGCCGGCGCGGCGACGCCGGGCAGCCGCGTCCTGAACTGGCTCTCGGTCGCGGCGGGGATCGCCGCCCGCATCGTCGCCGTGCGGGAGCGCTACGACGCGATCGTCGTCTCGTCGCCGCCGATCACGCTGGCCGCGCCCGCGTTGGCGGCGGCGTTCGCCCACCGCGCTCCGCTGGTCGTCGACGTGCGCGACGTCTTCCCCGACGTAGCGGTGAAGATGGGCGCCTGGCGCGCCGACTCGCGGCTGGCGCGCACGGTCGGCCGCGTCGCCGACGCGCTCTACGCGCGCGCCGCGCTGGTCACCTCGGTCACCGAGCCGCAGTGCGCCGAGATCGTCGCGCGCGGCGTCGACCCCTCGAAGGTGGCGCTGTTCTCGAACGGGTTCGACCCGATCGAGCCGGCCGCCGCGCCGGCGCTGGCGCCGCTCCCCGGCGTGCGCGACGTCGTCTACGTCGGCAACATGGGGCTCTCGATGGCGCTCGACGTGGTGATCGATGCCGCCGCAGTGTTGCGCGACGATCCGACGATCCGCTTCGTGATGGTGGGCGGCGGCTCGGCCGCGGCCGGGTTGCGGGCGCGCGTCGCCGCCGAAGGGCTTCGCAACGTGGTCTTCACCGGACCGCTGCCGCGCGCCGAGGCCGCCCGCGCGCTCGCCGACGCCGCCGCGACGGTGGTGCCGCTGGTCGCGACGATCACCGACACGCTGCCGACGAAGCTGTTCGACGCGATGATCGCCGGGACGCCGATCGTGCTGAGCGCCTCCGGCGAGGCGAAGCGCGTCGTCGAGGCGGCCGGCGCGGGCCTCGTCGTGCCGCCCGAAGACCCGGCTGCGCTCGCCGCCGGCGTTCGCGACCTGCTGAACGACCCGGCCCTGTGCGCGCGGCTGCGGGCGAACGGACCGCCGTTCGTGCGCGCGAACTACGACCGGGCCGCGGTGATGAGGCGCTTCGCCGAGCGCGTGCGCGCGCTCAGCGCGCGGTAGAGCGCGGCGTACCGGCGCGCCTGCGTGGCGACGTCGAACTCGACGGCGGCGTGCGCGTAGGCCGCGTCGGCCCGCACGCGCGCCGCGGCGGGGTCGGAGATCGCCTCGAGCAGCGCCGCGGCGACGGCCGCGGGGCTGAACTCGCGCGCGACCAGCCCGTAGCGGCCTTCACCCATCAGCGTGCTCGCGCCCGACCAGGGCGTGGTCACGATCGGGATGCGCTCGAGCATCGACTCGATGATCGCCAGCGGCATCGCTTCGCGCGCCGAGGTGAGCAGCGAGAGGTCGGCGCCGGCGAGCAGCTCGCGCACGTCGGTGCGAAACCCGAGAAACTGCACCGTCTCGCCGAGCCCGGCCGCCGCCGCACGGGCCTGCAGCTCGGCGCGCAGCGGCCCGTCACCGGCGAAGGCCAGCCGCACCCGGGTGCGGACCTCCGGCGGGAGCGCGGCGACCGCGTCGATCGCCAGATCGTGGCGTTTCTGCTCGAACAGCCGCGCGACGACGAGCACCGCGACCTCGCCGGGACCGGCGCCCAGCGCGGCCCGCGCGCGCTCGCGGGTCTCCGGCGGGTGCTCGACGGGCGGGATGCCGTTCGGAATCACCACGATGCGCTCGAGCGGGATCGCTTCGGCCGCGGCGAGCTGCGCGCGCCGCGGCGCCGTGAAGTCCACGAACGCGGTGGTGCGCGGCTTCAGCAACCGGTTCAGCGCGGTGAAGACGAAGCGCGGGGCCGGCGGGGTGAGGTCGGGGTTGTGCTCGGTGTGCACGACGATCGGGACGCCGGCCAGGACCGCCGCCAGCCGGCCCCAGTACCGGCCGTGGTGGCCGTGCGTGTGCACCACCTCGGGCCGCAGCCGGCGCAGCTCGCGGACCATCCGCCACAGAAAACCGAGGTCCTTGCGGCCGGCCCGGTCGATCGCGACGACCGGGACGCCCGTGCGCTCGCGCGCCTCCGGATGCTTCGAGCGGTTGACGGTCATCGCCGTCAGCTCGACGTCCGGCTCGCGCGTGTGCCGCATCAGCAGCGCCACGACGTTCTCCGCCCCATACAATCCGAGGTCCCCGCAGACGTGAACGACGCGCATCTACGCACCCTCTACCCTCTGCGGTGCCCGCTAACTCGCTTGCGAACGGGGTAAACCGAACCCCGAATGCGATCGCGCAGGCTTCGAACGCTGCTTGCCTTTGCGCTCGTGCTGCTCGCCACCGCGGTCACCGCCGCCTACCGGCTGCACCACGACGCGCGCATCTGGACCTCCGACTCGGCGATCTACCTGCGCATGGCGCTCGAGGACCGCGGGCTCTCCCGCGAGGAGGCGAAGCGTGAAGCGGACGCGTTCATGTCGGCCACGCCCGAAGCGAAGATCCCTGAGTCGAAGGACTTCTACGGGCCGCACACCCCGCCGTTCTATGCCGCGCAGTACGAGCTGTTCCGGACCCGTCCGCTCTACCCGCGGCTCGCCGCGCTGCTGTACGGCCGGCTCGGACCGCACGGGATGCAGCTCATCAGCGCGGCGGCGTACGTCGCCGCGAGCCTGGTGATGCTGTGGCTGCTCATGCTGCTGGTACCGGACTGGACGGCGGCACTCGGCGCGCTTGCCTTCGCGACGGCGCCGCAGGTGCTCTCGCTGGCCGCGCTCCCGCTCACCGACGAGCTGGCGCTGCTGTTCTGGACCGCCGCGCTCGGCGCGATGCTGCTCTACCTCCGCGCGCCGCGGCCGGCGGTGCTGGTCGCGGTCCTCGCCGCGGCGCTGCTGCTGACGTTCACCCGGCCCGCCGCGTACCTGCCGTTCGGGGCCGCCTGCGGCGTTCTCGCCGTCGCATGGCGCGCAGGCGAATCGCCGGCGCGGCGCTCGGCGCTGGCGCTGCTGGCGGTGACCCTCGCCGCCGGGCTGGCCTTCGCCGCCTACAGCTTCGCCGTCCACGGCCCAGGGCTGACCGCGCAGCTGCGCTGGCAGTACGACTGGCAGCACACGGTCCACGGCTTCGGCGCCGGCGGCTCGTTCGTGGGCTGGTACGCCGCCGCGCTGGCCGCGGCGCTCGGGCTGTTGCTGACAGTGGCGGTCTACCGGTACGCCGCGCTGCTTCCGCTCGTCCTCGCCGGCGTCGGGCTGCGGGTCGCGCGCCGCGCCGACGCGGCACTGCTGGTCGGGGCCGCGGCCGGCGCGCTGGCCGCGATTGCGGCGAACCCGCTCGAGCTGAACCGCACCGTGCTGCTGCCGCTCACCCCGGTGGTCGTGATTCTTGCGACGATCGGCCTCGACGTGCTGTTCCGCGCCGCCCGCGCTGCTGCCGGCGGCTCGGAAGCAGGCGATGCGCTTGCCGGCTCGCCGGATGGGTATAGTCCCCGGTGACCATGAGGGATGCGATGCTCACGGTGGAGCACGTCGACAAGTCGTTTCCGGTCGCGCACGGCTTCTCGGCGATGTTGCGAACCTTCGCCGGCCAGCGCATTCCGCGCCAGCAGGTGCTCTTCGACGTCAACCTGCGCGTCGGCCGCGGCGAGCTCTTCGGGCTGCTCGGCCCGAACGGCGCCGGCAAGTCGACGCTGCTCAAGCTGCTGGCGACGCTGACGACGCCGGACCGCGGCCGCATGACGATCGACGGGATCGACGTCGCCGCCGAGCCGCTCGAGGCGAAGCGCCGGATCGCGCTCTGCACCAGCGACGAGCGCTCGTTCTACTTCCGGCTGACCGCGCGCCAGAACCTGATGTTCTTCGGCGCGCTGATGGGGCTGTCGGGCGCGCACTTGCGGCAGCGTATCGAGGAGTGCGTCGCATTGGTCGACCTGAGCTCGCACCTCGACCGCCGCTTCGGCGGCTTCTCGTCCGGGATGCGGGTGCGAATGACGGTCGCGCGCGCGCTGCTCGCCGACCCATCGATCATGTTCTTCGACGAGCCGACGCGCGCCGTCGATCCGGTCCACGCCGAAGACTTGCGCAATTTGATTCGCCGCCAATTGGTCGAGAAGGCGGGGAAGACCGTGATCCTCGCGACCAATCTGCTCGAGGAAGCGTGGGCGGTCTGCGACCGGGTCGCGGTCGTCAACAAAGGCCGCATCGTGGCGATGGGGCCGCCGCGCGAGCTGGACCGCGAGATCGGCGCCGTCGCGCGCTACCGCGTGACCGTCGACGAGGTGGACGAAGATCTGCTGGCGCGCACGCGCACGGTTCCGGGCTTCCGGGACCTGCGCATCGAGCGCTCCGAGCGCGGCGTCGACCTGACCGTCGAGATGGATCCGTGCGAAGGCGCGCTCGGCGCGCTGATGCGCGCGGTTTCCTGGGACGCCGCGACGCTGCGCGATTTTCGCCCCGTCGACACCGAGGCGATCGACGTCTTCAAGCGAGTGACGAGCGATGACAACCACCGCAATTAGGCTCGCCCCGTCGACCCCGCTCGCGAAGATCGGCGCGATCTTCCGGCGCGACGCGATCGTCACGCTGTCGTACCCCGGCAACTTCGCGATCTCGTGGGTCTCGATTCTGGTCGAGGTCGTGATCGCGTGGTACATCTCGATGCTGGTCCATCCGTCGGCGAAGTACGGCGGCGGCAGCGGCGAGGTCGCGGGCTACTTCCAGTTCATCGCGATCAACTTCGCGTTCGTGCGCTTTCAGACGGCGGCGCTGAACAGCTTCGCCGATGCGATCCGCGACGGCCAGCTGACGGGGACGCTCGAAGTCGTGCTCGCGACGCCGACGTCGCTGCCGGTCCTCGTCCTCTCCTCGGGGTTGTGGTCGTTCACGCTGACGGCGCTGCAGACGACGTTCTTCCTCATCGTCGCGGTCGTCTTCGGGCTGGACCTCAGCCACACCAACCTGCTGACGGCCGCCGTCTTTCTGGTGCTCACGATCGCCGCCGTCTCGCCGCTCGGCGTGCTCGCCGCCGCGCTGGCGATGGTGATCAAGAAGACGGGCCCGGTCGAGTGGCTCTCGCTCGCGAGCGCGTCGCTGTTCGGGGGCGTCTACGTCCCGCTCAGCTCGCTCGCGATGTGGCTGCAGGTCATCGGCTCGTGTCTTCCGATCAGCCACGCGCTGGTCGGTTTCCGCGCCGCCGCCGCCGGGGTGCCGCTCAGTCACGTCGCCGGCGAGGCCGTCTGGCTTCTCGGCTCCGCCGTGCTGCTGACCCCGCTCGCACTTTGGATCTTCGTCCGCGCGGTCAACAAAGCGCGCGTCGACGGCACCCTCGCGATGTACTAGGCCCGG